>Ga0208820_1000145_pt1 | contig 73510 bp, 69 predicted proteins | sample June2015DPH_16_5_FD_184713 | JGI IMG/M metagenome (GOLD analysis project Ga0208820, IMG submission 184713) | Peatland microbial communities from SPRUCE experiment site at the Marcell Experimental Forest, Minnesota, USA - June2015DPH_16_40... | ecosystem: Environmental > Terrestrial > Soil >...
CGTTGAACGAAAAAGGCAAACCGGTTGAATTTCGTTGCGGCGGTTTGCTGGCGCGGGTGGTCCAGCATGAAGTGGATCACTTGAACGGCATTTTGTTCATTGACCGGATGAGCCGGAAAACGAAGGAAGAACTGCGGCCGGAACTGGACGAACTACAGGCGAAAACCAAGGCCGGGTTGGAATCGGCGGGCAAACGGTGACTCAATAAACCTTCCGCAGATTCGACGGCAGGATGTTGAGTTCCAGGCGGTATTTGGCGACGGTGCGGCGGGCGATGACAATGCCTTTTTCGCTCAGCATTTTTACCACTTCATGGTCGGACAATGGCTTGCCCGGAGCTTCATTCTTGAAAATTTCGGCAATCATGTCCTTTACGCTGGTGTTGGACACGTTTTCGCCGCTGGCGGTCTGAAGTCCGCCGGTGAAGAAATATTTCATCTCAAAAACGCCCTGCGGCGTCTGCATGTACTTGCCGGACACGGCGCGGCTCACGGTCGTTTCGTGAACCCCGACGGTTTCGGCCACCTGCGCCATGATGAGAGGTTTGAGATGCGCGACGCCCTTTTCCATGAACTCGCGCTGGCGTTTCACGATTTGCTTGCCGATGTTCAAAATCGTCTGCTGCCGCTGGTGCAGGCTTTTGATCAGAAATTTCCCGGCGCGGATTTTTTCGCGGATGTAATTTTTGACTTCGGCGGAATTTCCGCCCTGCGCCATCAGGTCCTTGTAGATGTTGCTGATGCGCAAGTGGGGGATTTGCTCGTCGTTGGTCGTCACGATAAAATCGTCGCCGGCCTTTTGCACAAAAACTTCGGGCAAAATGTATTGATTTACGTCCGGCAAAAAGGCGCGCCCAGGACGCGGTTCCAGACGCCCGATGCGGCCCATGGCCTCCTGCGCTTCTTCGACGTTGCAGCCGGTGCCGCGCGCAATTTCCGGAATGCGCCGCTTGCCCAGCGCGTCCATGAAATCGCGCACAATGCGATATTCGAGCGATTCCTGCCGGCCGGCGCGTTCGAGTTGCAGCAGCAGACACTCGCGCAAGTCACGCGCGCCAACGCCCGGCGGATCGAAGGTCTGGATTACTTTGAGGACTTCGGCGGTTTTTTCCGGCGGCAAATTGGTTGCCGCCGCCATCTCTTCCACGGTTGCCTTGAGGTAGCCGTAATCGTCAATGTTGCCAATGATCAACTCCGCGATGCCGCGTTGTTCGTCCAGCAAATCGGTATCCCGGGCCTGATCCATCAGCATTTGGGTAAAGGAGGTTCCCACCGCGAGCGAGTCGAACATGAACTGGCGCTTTTCCTCCTCTTCGGCGGTCTGGCGGATGGGAATGTTTGTCTGTGAAAAATGGTCGCGCCATTCCTGGTCCAGTTGCACGAGCTTGTCGAATTCCGCCTGAAAATCGTCCACGGGCGCTTCAGAATTTTTTTCCGAAACGGAATCAAGCGCCACATCCTCCGTCGGTTCGGCGGGGTCGGGTGGTTCTGCCACTTCGTCGGAATCGCGTTCCGATTGGTCGCGGAGGTCGATTTCCTCCGGCGCCATTTCTTCCAGCACCGGATTTTGCTGCAATTCCTGTTCGACGAGCGCCTTGAGTTCGAGAGTCGGCGCCTGCAGCAACGCCAGCGATTGCTGGAGTTGCGGCGCCAGCACCAACGACTGCGTCAGGCGCGTGGATAGTTGCAAGCCTTGAACCATTTGCTGGTACAAGATAAATCCGGTTTTACACAACCACAAGCAAAAAGTGGCACGACTTTCGCTGCATGTGAAAAATCCAAGGAAATACTGGATTTTTCCGCCCGCCGATTGCATCTTGAAAGCATGAAATTGATTCTTTCGACGCACAACATCAGTCTGACCAAGGCCATCGAGGACCATGTCATTAAACAACTGGAGAAACTCGACCATTTTGACAACCGCACCATTGACGCGCGGGTGACGCTCGAACACGATCATACCCGCGCCACCGGAAAACAATTATCCTGCTCCATTCGCCTGAGTGTGCATGGGCCCGATCTTTTTGCCGAGCACGTCGAAAGCGATCTTTACGCGGCCATTGACAAGGTCACCAAAAAAATCGAGCAGCAAATCCGCAAACGCCACAGCAAGTGGAAGGCCCGCAAACACAAGATCGCCGCGCGCAGCAAGCAGACACGCCAGGAAGCGGAGGCGGAGTAACCGTCGCGGGAAAAAACTTGACCATTTTGTGAATCACGCCACTGCCATTTCAAAGTCTGTTCTATGCAAATGCTGTTTGGTTTTGGTGTTTTGTTGCTTGGTGTTGGTGTGTTCTGGATGCACTACGACTAGTCCGCCTCCATACGACGGTACATACAACGGCCCGACGTTTTTTCAACCAGGCAACGACATTTGGTGGAGATGAACGGTTCAATCCACAATCAGGTGTCCCCTAAATTTCAGGGTAACATTGTATATAAGTCCCCAAATTAGGACACTCTCAACCGGTTCAACGATTTGACGACAAGCGGTTCAACCAACATGATTCTCCGCGCCCGCACGATTTTGCCGGTTTCGCAGCCACCCATTGAAAACGGCGCGATGGTTGTTTCCGGAAATCGCATTCGCGCGGTTGGTTCATGGCCGGACTTGCGGTCGCACGCAAAGGGAAAAATTTCCGACCTCGGCGAAGTCATTCTGCTTCCCGGCCTCATCAACGCCCACTGCCACCTCGATTACACCGACATGGCCGGAATGTTGCCGCCGCCGAAAACCTTCACCGACTGGATTCCGCTCATCCTTTCCGCCAAATCCGGATGGGGCTATTCCAACTATAAGCGTTCCTGGCTGAATGGCGCGCGGATGCTCGCGCGCACCGGCACGACGACCGTCGCGGACATCGAAACCGTGCCCGAACTTTTGCCTGAAGTATGGGACGCCACGCCGTTGCGCATTTTTTCGTTTCTCGAAATGACCGGCATCCGCGCCCGGCGCGACCCGGTGGCAATCCTCCGCGAAGCCGTCGAAAAAATTGATTCCCTTTCGCACCCGCGTTGTTCCGCCTCGCTTTCGCCGCACGCCCCCTACTCCACCGTGCCCGAGCTGCTCCGCCTCAGCGTGCGTGCCGCCCGGAAACGCGGCCGGCCGCTTTGCATTCATGTCGCGGAATCCGCGCAGGAATTTGAAATGTTCATGCGCGCACGCGGCGAAATGTTCAACTGGATGCAGCGCAATGAACGCGACATGTCCGACTGCGGCCTCGGCTCGCCGGTCAAACACCTCGCCCGCAACAAAATGCTCGGCAAAAACCTGCTCGCCATCCACGTCAATTTTCTCGCGCGCGGGGACGCCGCGTTGCTGGGTCGGCACGGCGTTCACGTGGTCCATTGCCCGCGCAGCCATGATTATTTCCGTCATCCGCCATTTCTGCGCCAACGGCTCGCCCGCGCCGGCGTCAACATCTGCCTCGGCACGGACAGCCTGGCCACCGTTCGCAAAATCAGGAAACAGAACCCCGAACTCAACCTGTTCGAGGAAATGCGCGAGCTGGCGGCCAGCGATTCAAAGCTCCCGCCAACGGAAATTCTGCGCATGGCCACGGTCAACGGCGCGCGCGCGCTGGGCCGGGCCGGGCAAATCGGCGAGCTTTCCGAAAATGCCCTGGCCGATTTGATTGCGATACCAGCCAGCGCAAAAACCGGCGATGCCTGCGAAGCCGTGCTGGGTCACACCGGCGACGTGAGCGCCAGCATGATTGACGGACATTGGGTCATTCCACCGGAATGATTTGAGATTTCCGATTTGCGATTGACGCTGGCGCATCTTGACACACGCACCATTTTTTACTCCCTCTCCTCCCTCGAGGAGGAGAGGGCCGGGGTGAGGAGGCCAATGTTTACAAGTACGAACCCCTCACCCCCAGCCCTCTCCCCGTTTGGACGGGGAGAGGGAGTTATTCTCGTTCGGTGCGTGTGTCAAGGTGCACCCGATTGACGCATGGTTTGGCCTTTTTGCTCGTAAATCATAAATCGTCCGCCCTCCGCAGTATTGCTACGGAGGACGGGTAAATCGTAAATTTCAGGCGTGAACTCGTTTGATGAAGAATTAACCCGGCGTCTGGCCGCGCTCCATGCGCAGGGTTTGCACCGTGAACTGCGCCGCGTGGATTCGCCGCCGGGCACTCGCATCCGGATTGACGACCGGGCGCTGCTAAATTTTTCGTCCAACGATTATCTCGGTCTCGCCAACGATCCGATTTTGAAAGAGGCGGCGACCCAGGCCGTTGAAAAATTCGGCGCTGGTTCCGGCGCTTCACGGCTGATTTGCGGTTCGCTCGCACCGCATCACGATCTTGAAGAAGCGCTCGCATATTTCAAAGGCGCCGAAGCCGCGCTGAGCTTCTCCACTGGCTATGCCACCGCCATCGGAACCATCTGCGCGTTGCTTGGCAAGGATGACGTGATTGTTTTGGACAAACTCGTTCACGCCTGCATTGTGGATGCCGCCAGGCTCAGCGGCGCAAAAATCCGGGTGTTCGCCCACAACGATCTGGATGACTTGGAAAAGATTTTGAAATGGACTGAAAAAAACATCCAACATCCAACTCCGATAAATCGCGAGCAGGAATCCAACATCCAACATCGAAAGCGTACTCTCATCGTTACAGAGTCGGTCTTTTCGATGGATGGCGATGCCGCGCCGTTGCGCGAGATCGTCGCCCTCAAGGAAAAACACGGCGCGTGGTTGATGGTGGACGAGGCGCACGCGACCGGGCTTTACGGTAAAAACCGCCGCGGCCTGGCGGAGGAATCCGGCGTAAGCGAACGGATTGAAATCCAGATGGGGACGCTCGGCAAGGCGGTGGGGGCTTCCGGCGGTTATATTTGCGGCTCGCGCCCATTGATTGATTTTCTCGTCAACCGCGCCCGCAGTTTCATTTTTTCCACCGCGCCCGTTCCGGCTGCCGCCGCCGCGGCCACCGCCGGGGTTCGCTTTATTCAATCACCTGCGGGCGAAACGCGACGGAAATTTCTCTGGACACGCGTGGAACAGTGTGGGACAGGCATCCTGCCTGTCTCTGATTTGTCAAATGACCCCGCCAATGCTGCCAAGTCACAATCCAAGTCAAAAATTGGGGACCGGCTGGAAGCCTGTCCCACGTTAAGCGCGATCATCCCCGTTCTCATCGGCGATGAAAGCAAGGCGGTTGCAGCTTCCGCCGTGTTGCGCGAGCAGGGCATTTTTGTCCCGGCGATTCGTTATCCGACCGTCGCGCGCGGCAAAGCTCGTTTGCGTGTGACTCTTACAGCAACTCACACAACTGAAGAAATCAACTTGCTCGTCGCCACGCTAAACGAAATCGTAAATCGTAAATCGTAAATCAAAAATTCCGATGCACCCGCTCGCCAAACTTGATCACCAGTTCGTCTGGCATCCCTTCACCCAGATGCGCGACTGGCTGAAACGCGAGCCGGTTGTCATTGTCGCGGGCAAAGGCGCGGTGTTGCACGACATTCGCGGACGTGAATATCTCGACGCGAATTCTTCGATTTGGACAAATCTGCACGGCCACAATCATCCCGGAATCAACACGGCGATCCAGCGACAGCTTAAAAAAGTCGCGCATAGTTCCGCGCTCGGTTTGGCCAATGAACCGGCGAGCCTGTTGGCGGAAAGACTGGTGCAGATGGCAAATCAAAAGGTAGGGCGCGCTGTCCCCAGCGCGCCGTTTTCGCATACGTACGTCCGGCGCGGTGAGGACACCGCGCCCTACCTCGGCAAGGTCTTCTTTTCTGACAACGGTTCGACTGCGCTCGAAGTCGCGCTCAAGCTCGCCTACGAATTCACGCGGCGCACGCGCACCAAACCGGTGCGGCGCCCGTCCTCCGCAGTAGCACTGCTACGGAGGGTGGAAGCGCCCTCGCGAGCCGCAGAGCCGAAATTCCTTTCCCTCGAAGGCGCATATCACGGCGACACCGTCGGTGCGGTTTCGCTCGGTCACGTTGATTTGTTTCACAAAAGTTATTCCGGTTTGCTGTTCAAGACGGACAAGGTCATGTCGCCGTATTGCTATCGGTGTCCGTTCAATCGTGCCAAGCCGGAACGCGCGGACGCCCGCGAATATCGCAAATGCAACTGGGAATGCGTCGGGCTGGTTGAAAAGAAATTCGCGACGCAAAAACGAAAGGGAAATCCCTACGCGGCGTTCGTCTTTGAGCCCTTGATTCAGGGCGCGGCGGGAATGATTCCGCAGCCGCGCGGTTGGCTGCGGCGGGTGACGGAAATTGCGCGCAGCCACGGCGCACTGCTCATCGCCGACGAAGTGATGACCGGGTTTGGGCGTTGCGGGGTCGAGAGTCGAGAGCCGAGAGTCGAGGGCCACGCAGCAAACAAGCATTATCTCTCGACCCTCGACCCTCGACCCTCGACTCTTTTTGCCTGCCACCACGAAGGCGTGCCGCCGGATTTTCTGTGCCTGGCCAAGGGCCTGACCGGCGGTTATCTGCCGATGGCGGCGACATTGACGACGCAAAAAGTGTTCGATGCCTTTCTGGGCGAATACGGTGAATTCAAGACTTTTTTTCACGGCCACAGTTACACGGCCAATCAACTCGGCGCAGCGGCGGCGCTGGCGAGCCTGGATATTTTACAAAGCGAAAAATCCGTTCGCGCGCGACAAAATCTCGAAAATAATCTGCGTGCCGAATTGCAAACGCTTTGGTCGCTGTCCAACGTTGGCGACATCCGACAGGTCGGTTTGATGGCCGGCATTGAGCTGGTTCGGGACTGGCGGACGCGCCAGCCGTTTGATTTACGGGAACGCGCGGGCACTCGCGTTTGCGAAGCGATGGCACGGCACGGCGTGCTCACGCGGCCCGTCGGAAATGTCATCGTGCTGATGCCGCCGTATTGCACGACACCGAAGCAGGTACGGAAGATGGTCCGCGCAGTTTTTGATTCAGTGCGTGAAGTTTTCGGCAAGCTGTAGCGGCGGTCTATGACCGTCGCCATTCTCCCGGGAGCGCTGGCGTCTCGCCGGCGAATTTTGTTTGTGCCGGCGGGACGCCGGCGCTCCCAGGCTCATGGAAAGAATTTACGATTCGCCATTTTCGATTTACGATGGCGGCGTGAATCTGGCTGACAACCTCGAAAAAATCCAACAACGGATTCGCGCCGCGTGCGACCGCGCCGGGCGCGAAGCGAACTCCGTCACCTTGCTGGCGGTGACCAAAAGCCACCCGCCGGAAGTGGTGCAGGCGGCGGCGAAACTCGGCCTGATTTTTTTTGGCGAAAACAAGGTTCAGGAAGCGAAAGCGAAAATTCCACTGTGTCCGGGCAATTTGCGCTGGCACATGATTGGCCATTTGCAGTCGAACAAGTGCCGCGATGCGGTCGAGCTTTTCAAAATGATTCAGAGCGTGGACAGCCTGTCGCTCGCGCAGGAAATCAACAAACGCGCGGAGCCGGCGGCCAGGACCATGCCGGTCCTGATTGAAGTAAACGTCGCGGGTGAAGCCAGCAAGTTCGGCTACCAGCCGGAACAACTGCTGGCGGAACTCAAGGAGCTCAACGCGCTGCCGCGAATTGAAATTCACGGTTTGATGACCGTGCCGCCGTGGTCGCCGGAAGCGGAAAAGACACGGCCACATTTTCGCCGGCTACGCGAGGTCAAGGCTCAATGCGAGCAAATTCTCGGCGCACCGCTGCCCGATTTGAGCATGGGTATGAGCGGCGATTTTGAAATTGCGATTGAAGAAGGCGCGACGATGGTGCGCATCGGCACGGAGTTGTTTGGGCCGCGGACAAAAGCCAGGCCGCGCGCGGAGGAAAACTGAGTTTGGGGTGATATCCTAATTTGAAGTTCGGAGCGCGAGTTGTCCCAACTCGCAGCGGGTTGTGTGTGAAGAACCATTGAAAGCCGGGCGGGTCGCTTTGTATTTGGGCGCGCTGCGGTTTGAGACAAACCGCGCTCCATCGGATTAGGACACTAATGAATTTTACTGCATTTTGAGCGAAATGGTTTAGCTTGAATTGATGACAATTGATTCTTTCAAGCGCGAAATTGCCGCCGCCGTCAAAGCCTACGACAAATTCGTGGTGTGCCTTGAAAAAACGCCGGAGGATTTTGAGGCATCGCTGGTCTCACTGATGGGCAAGGCGATCATGGCCTATGAAAGTCGCGGCGCGGGTCTGCGTCACGGCATCGCGCTGGACAACCAGGTGACGATTATTTTGAGCCAAAGCGACGAGGTGCGTCCGTTGTGCGGTATTTATTTTAATCTCCATTCGCCTTACCAGAAGAACGCGCTTCCCAAGACGGTGAAATCGTTCACCGAAAAATCACACAAGCAGGAAGACTGAATTCTTCGGAGGAACGGGTTATTGGTCGCGTACTTCGTCGCCGACCTGTGCTTCGCCGGTAACCAGATCGGCAACGATGTTATTTTCACGCTGCGGGCCGGTGATTTTGACTTCGCTGACTTTCATGCCGTCGCGATACAGAAAGAGGCTTTGCTCCAATTTGGGCATCTGGCCGACGGGAAAACTCAGCACGACAAAACGTCCGGAGGCATTGTATGAAACGACTCTGGCGGTGAGCGAATTATCGGGCGTGACAATGGGCTGCGGAGCAACGGCGGCGGGCGTAGCCGGGCTGGCGGTGCGCGCGGGCTGGTGATGCAGGCAACCGGCCGCCAACATTCCGGCGATTATGAGTGTCAACGGCATGAACGATTTCATGGCGACAGTTAAGCGCGCGGCGGCACGCAGGTCAATTCACGATTCGGCGTTTTATGCGCCTGGGAGCGCTGCCATCCCCGCGGCGGGTTGATGGGTTGAGACCTCTGCAAAACCGGCGTAGCGGCTTTCGGCAGAAAGCCGAACAATTCAATTTTCCGGAAAAATGCGGCGGTCTGCCGACTCGCCGCTACGATGAGTCAAACTAGGGCACGCTTTCCGTGATGATCGTGTCGCTATGCTCGTAGGCCGGCGCGCAGCAGCACAGCAATCGCAGCGTTTCGTTGCCATTATTCCAAAGTTTATGTTTGCGGCCGGGCGGAATGGCAATGGCGTCGCCGGTTTTAACGTCGCGCGTTTCGCTTTCGATGCGAATCCGTCCCGCGCCGTGCGTAATGTAATAAATTTCCTCGGTTTTGATGTGATAATGTTCCTGCGTGCTCGCGCCAGCCGGCAGACGCGCTTCCGCCAGGCTTTGGTTGCGGATGATGGAATTGCGATGCGCCAGCAATTCGCGGATTTCCGAACCGTCCTTGGTGATGAAGGACGGAACATCGCCGAGATTTTTAATGTCCATAATTGTTTTCATCATTCTCGTCCTCGTCCTCGATTTTTCAATGACAGCAGAAACAAACTCAGGTAGGGCGGGCAGTCCCCTGCCCGCCGCCCATCCACACAACGAGTGCGGCGCGCACGGAGTGACGCGCCCTACCAATATGCCAAATCCCGCCGGGAATTGGTATTGTTCGTTCCCGACTTTTCAAATTTATTGGAGAGGAGGATTTTAAGTCAAAATCCTTCCGGCATTCCAAAGATTTTCGTCCAATTGGCCTGCCCCAGCACCACTCCGGCCACAATCAAAATCATTGCCGCCCAAAACTTGGGTGTGAATGGTTCATGCAAAAAGAACCAGGCCCAGGTCATCGTGCTCAACGGAATGAGATTGTTGAACAGCACGACCTGGCTCGTGCGCCAATGGCGGAGGGCGTTGTTCCAGAGTGCATAGGGAATTACGCCACCGAACAGGATGCAGAATGCCAGCACCCCCAGACACCCGGCGTTGATAGGGATGCCGCGCATAGCGATCTCAGCCAGCCCGAACGGCATCAGCACAATCCCCGATATCCACATCGTGTGCGCCGCGACTTCCGCCCCGCTCAAGCTGGCGCTTAAAATGCGCATTTGATGGCTGAAATTCGCCCACAAGATGCTCGCGGCCAGCCCCAAAAATTCTCCGAGCAGGTCCAATTTTGCCGTTTGCAACGCCGGCCAGAACAGGACCAGCACGCCGCCCAGCGCGAGCAACGCCGCTCCGTAACGCCGCGCACTAGCCCACGTCCGTTGCGGCCGTTCCTCCCACAACAAAGTCCACACGGGGGATGCGCCGAGATACAACGCCACGTGCGAAGCCGCAGTCAGACGCAAGGCCCAGTTGAAGACGACGATATACACCGCTAGGCTTAAACCGCCGCGCAACCACAATTGCCGGCGCAATCCAGATGTCAACGGGCGGTATTCACCAAGCCACGAAGTAAAGCGCAGCACCGACAGCAACAACAAACCGGCAAGGAGAAAGCGGATGCCACCGGTCCAGATGGGCGGCCACGCGGCGACCAGCCACTTGGTTCCCGCGTTGTTGCCACCCCACAGAAAAACCACGAACAGGAGGCTTCCGGCAATGGCGGCGTTATGTTTCGGTTGCGACACCCGGCGAGTAAGCCAATGCGCAGCCACGTTGCCAATGAAATTTGTTTAACCGTTTCGCGAGGCGCGCACTTGCAAGCCGGTTGAAAACAACTAATCTCTCAGCATGGCAAGTAAAGCGCCGCCAAAGTCATGCTCGACCAGATTTCCAGCGAGAATAATTTTCAAATTAAGTTGTTAGGAATTGAATGACAGCGCATATAAAAAAGGAAATAAAATGAACACGATCAATGAACAACAGCGCAAACGGGCTATTGAAGTCATGAATGAATATCTTTCTGCGCCTCCTGGGCCAGAGGGAAAAACTCCGGTGGAACTTAGCGCAGAACTTGATGCAAATCGAGTCAGGCTCATTGAGAATGAATTGAAGCCACTCCTTGCCGATTACCTCGCAGGCAAGGTGATACTTGCCGACTTCAAATCCAAAGCAGATGGAATAAATAAACGCAACGAGCTTTGGGGGTTCAAAGGAATCAAGGGCCAAATGTTCTTCAACATGGTTGTCAATGTTGCCGATGACGCCAAAGAATGTGACCAAGAACTGAAATCTGCATTGGCCGTTCCGACCAATGAACAAATCGCGTCTAGCAGAATCAAGACATTCGCAAGCTATATCAAGCGGTTGGGAGAACAATGGGTTGGTGAAGGAAACACTCGATACGGCGCACCAAAAATGGGAAGCGTTCCTTTCTTTCTGTCTTACTTTTGGCAGATTCAGGATCGTGAGGTGTGGCCGGTTTATTATACCAACGCCGTGCAGACGATGACCGATCTAAACATCTGGCAGCCGTCAGAGGACATTGCGGAGGATTATTTGGCGTTCAAGCGGATTCACGAAGTTTTGGCGAAGCTATTCAGTGAGACAAGCAAGCGGGTTTTTGGTCTTTATGATGTTGAACATGTCTTTTGGTTCAAGGGCGGCAATCCATACGACATTGTCAAAGCAGAGCAGAAGGCTGCTGAACCTTCATTGGCCAAGTCTGCTGTAAAACTCCCCGCATCTGCCGACCTAGACCGTTTGCCTGAAAGCTACATTCCACCGATTGTTGCCATCCTTCCGGCTATGGCCCGCCACGAAGAATGGTTGGTTGAGGCGGCGAAACGTTCTGGCACGAGCCTTGAGAGGGCGTTTGAAAAAAACATTGATGCAGCACTTACGATATTGGGTTACGAAACTAAACTGTTGGGACAGGGACAGGGACGCGTGCCCGATGGACGAGCGTTGGCGCTCGACGATAACTACGCCATTTTGTGGGACGGGAAGGTTCGTGTGGACCCATACAGCTTGGGCACTGACGACCGAACGATCCGAGAATACATCACCACTCAGAGCCGCGAACTGAGTCGCCGCTATAGAAATACTTACTACGTCATTGTTTCAAGCTCGTTCGCCGATGATTTTGACGACACAATTGCTTCGATCAAAATGGAAACAGAGGTAAGCGAAGTCATCCTGCTCGAAGCGGAAGCGTTGGTGGCAATTGTGGAGGCAAAATTGCGTGCTCCGCTCCAGCTAACTTTAGGGCCGGACGGCATCCAGAGGTTCTTTACCAAAAGCGGTGGCTTAACGGCAGCAATGGTTCGCGAGTATCTTGTCTAGCCGGCAAAAATATAATGGCCGATCCAATTCCACTTTACCGCTTTTTAGATTCAGACGGGGCATTGAAAACCCTTGTAGCTGGGAAGTTCAGAGTTGGGCTGGTATCCAAATTTAACGATCCATTTGACCAGTGCCTCGGCTTTACCGGAGTGGCCACGCCAGAAGAACAAAAGTTCGTGGAGAATTTCCAAATCGAATATCTGCGTTATTTGGAATCGTGGTCACGAGTTTTGTGCTTTTGCGATTCTGTTTCCCGACCAGCACCTTGGTCACATTATGCCGAGAAACACCGTGGTGTTGCATTTGAAGTAAAATATCTTTGGCCTGATGATCATCTTCAGAAAATGACTTATTTTCCCGAACGACCTGTATTGAATTTTAATCAATGGCGACAAATTCGTCGTGATGAAACAGCAACTAATCATTATCTTATCGAACTGCTAAAGAGGTTAATGATAAATAAGTCTCCAGGTTTCTCTTTTGAACAAGAGTATCGTTTGCAAATTGGTCTAGAATACTGCCAACACTCTGATGGCCATGATGAATGGCGATTGCCTGATAAATCGCTTAAGCGGGTAATCCTAGGTTATTGCTGCCCTTTGGATGAAACAGTCGTAAGAAAGTTATTGGATATGAATGGTTTTACAGAAACAGAAGTTGTCAGGGCAAAAATGTGTCAAGAAACGTATTCAATTATCGTTTAGCTTCGCCTTGAAAATTCGCGCGCCGAGATTTGCCGGACGGCCAGCCGTGCCGGAAAGCGGTGCTAAAGACACGCGCAGTCCAGACGCTTCGCGACTGCCGGACACCTTCAAACTGCGCAAAGCGTCTGGATTGCGGCGCGTTCACCGCCGCTTTCTCCGGGTACCGGGATTGGCGTAGCGGCGTCTCGGCAGAGCGCCGCCATCTGAAAAAGAGCGGGAAAGTTTGCGGCGGTCTGCCGACGCGCCGCTACAAAGCCGGAGAATCGTCCGCCGTCATCTTGAAAATTCGCTCGACGGAATTTGCCGGACGGCTAGCCGCAAAAACAAACCGGCCAGCAGAAATTTGTTTGACCGGCCGGGCGCGGGGCCTAACTTGGTAGCATGGTTCATGCACCCGGTTTTCTGAATCTGGTCAATGACGCAAAAAAACGCGTCAACGAGATCAGTGTCGCCGAGGCGCGCGCGCGTCTGGCTGCCAATCCCAAGATCGTTCTGCTGGACGTGCGGGAAGATAACGAATGGCAGGCCGGCCATGCCGCCGAAGCCGTGCATCTGGGCAAGGGAATCCTGGAACGCGATTTGGAAAAGCTGTTTCACGACCCGAAGACGGAAATCATCATGTATTGCGGCGGCGGATTCCGGTCGGCGCTGACGTGCGATGCGGCGCAAAAGATGGGCTATCGCAACGTTCACTCGCTCATCGGCGGTTACAAGGGGATGCTGGCGGCGGGCTGGCCGATGAAAAGCGGGGAATTGGACACCGGTTGAGTTGCCGATGAACACCAACGGCGCACCCTGAGCGTTACCATCAGTCCGTCGGCGGGGAATTTGTTTTTCCGGCTTAATAGCCCGTAAAAAAAGTAGGAGACGACGTAAGGAGTCTCTAACTTGTCCCTCAAAAACCGAAGAAATTTGAGACTCGTCACCTCGTCTCCTACAGAGAAAGAGATTTTCAACGGGCTGTTAAACAGTGACGGCGGGCGAAGCCGCGCGGTGAAAGCAAACGCGGTTGAGGGCGTTGGCGACCGGGACAACCTTTTCGCGCGGGCACTCGCCCATCAGGCAAATCTGAATCCAGTTTTTACGGCGCAGATATTCGCTGTTGCAGCTCAGGAGATAACCGGCTTCCTGCATCGCCTCGCCGATTTTCAGCGAATTCATTTCCGGCGGCAATGCGATGGTAATGACCGCCGGCGAAGTTTGGGCACCGTTGCCAATCAAATCAAAACCCATTTCCGCCAGGCGCAGGCGCAGCCCGGCGGACAGCCCGGCAATCTCGGCAAATCGTTTTTCCAGATTTGGCCGGCGGACGGCGGCGTGCAGCGCATGCAGCAAATTGGAGGAGAAGGTGAATGGGATTCCCTGTTGCTGCGCGCAAAAGCCGAGGTCGAGATAACGCGGCAATTTGTCCGGAGCGGGCGTGATTTCGTGATGGTAAAAAACCATCGCCAGTCCCGGATACGCGCGCAGTCCTTTGCCGCTGGAACACGACGCGAAGAACACGCCGGTCAAATCCACCGGCATCGTGCCGATGGTGCTGACGCAATCAAGACACAGCTTCACGCCGCGCTCTGCGCACATGGCTTTGAGCGCGTCGAGGTCGGCCAAAATGCCCGTGGAGGTTTCGCAATGTGTGCACCAAAGCCAGGCGGGCGGTTCGCTTGAAACGCCGGTCTCCGACCCGGCCTGAAGCCGCTTGGAAGTCGAAACGTGCCGTGCCGGAGGCCGGCGCTCCAATCCATCTAATTTTTTCCTGACCGCGGCCAGATCCAGCGGTTCGCCCCACGGAAATTCCAGCGCTTCAAATTTCAAATTGAACCGCCGGGCCTGATCCACCAGCCGGCTGCCAAATTCGCCGTTGCTTAAAACCAAACCGGGTTGGTCGAGCAGCGACAATTGTCCGGCGACTACGTCGTTGGCCAAAGTGCCCGAACCCATGAACAGTTCAACCTTCCCGGCGCGGACGAGTTCGCCGAGAATTTGTTTGGTGGCTTGAAAATCCTTTTTAAAATCTTCACCGCGGTGCGATTCCGGCGCCTGCTCGAAGGCGCGCCGCACTTCGCGCCGCACCGTCACCGGGCCGGGCAGAAAATTCACCGCGCTGGGATGAAACGAACGCGCGGGCGACGAGCGCAGAAATTCGCGCGCCGTAACCTCAAACGTCTCCAGCGTCACATACATCGGCTGAAACTGCGCGTCGCCGCTGCCGACGAGCGGGCCGAAGGGCACGAAGCCGAGGTGTTGATACAATCTTTGCTGCCGGGTGGTGCCGGAAATGATGGCGAGGTCGTAGCCCTTTTCGACGCCGTGCTGCCACAGCAGGGCGAGAATGCCTTGCAACACCTGCCCGCCGCGCGCGCCGCGGAATTTCTTTTCGATGGCGAGCAGCCGGATTTCGCAGATGGTCCGCCCCCGCGGCAAATGGGAATCGAGATCCGGCAGTTTTTGATCGAGCGAGAACGGCCGGTTGCCGCGCACGGCGAGCATCCCGGCGAGTTTCTGGTTGCTGAGACAAATCAAATAGGTGTTTTCGGCGTGGAATTTGTCCACGAGCCGCTGGGTGGGCGACGCCTGATGTTGCGGGATTTCCTCGACGAAGGTCTTGTAATTGAGCCGGTGAATCTGCTCGAATTCCCAGTCTTCCGTCGCAACCTTGAATACCAGCAGTTCCTGTGGGTTCATAATTTTGGTGGTTCCGGTTTTGGCATAACCCCGCGCCGCGCCAGCAGCGCTACTATTTCTTCCGCTAAATTCCGCCGGTGCGCAAGCAAGATTATCGCCGACAAAACGGCCACCAGCGTTGCCGTCAAACCATCACGATTGAACCACAGACTGGCCAGCGGCAAACAGGCGAACGCAAACATGCCGGGGAAAACAGTTTTCCGCATCACGGCAAAACCGGCAAGAAACAGCACGGCGAAGGTCAGTGCAATCCGATAATCAAACACCAGCAATGCGCCGAGTGACGTGGCCGCGCCTTTGCCGCCGCGAAAGCGCAATTGCGCCGGCCAAAGGTGTCCGGCGACAACCCCCAGCATGGCCAGCGCGGCAAGGTGATTGTTATTAGTCCACTCCCGCGCGCTCCAAACTGCCAGCGCGCCTTTGCCAAAATCGCCAAACGCAGTCAGTACAAAACCGGGTTTGCCCAATACCCGACCGACGTTGCGCGCGCCGGTGCTGCCGCTTCCGATTTCACGGATGTCTTTGCCCGTGCGCGCGCGGACGAGGTAATAGCCGATGGCGAAACAACCGAGGAGATAAGCCCCGAGCACGGAGCCGGTTGCTTGAAACCAGTTTGCAGACTGCAAATGTTCAATCCACGCCATGCGGCAGTCACTTTCTGATGATTCGCCCCGAGTTTAACCCGAACCGGGTCGCGTTGCGAAACAAATATTTCATCCGATCCTTGATTTTTTCGTTGCGCCTTAAATGTCCAAAAGCTTGACTTGTTGCGCGGAAACTGATGCAATATTTCATGCACGCGGCAAAAAAAACTTACCTGATTGGCGTTGACCTCGGTGGCACAAACGTCCGGGCAGGCCTGGTTCAAAACGGCAAAATTATTGCGCTCGAAACGCGGTCGCATCCGCCAAAGGCAAGCGCTGAAACCATCATTGATCAAATCTGCCAAATCATCGCGAAGGTTTTGCGACCGGGCGTGAGCGGCATCGGCGGCGGTGTGCCGACCCTGGTGAACAAGGGAATTGTTTATTCGCCAAACAACATCCCGTCCTGGAAGGTCGTTCCCCTCCAAAAAATTCTCGAACGCCGGTTTCACATTCCCGTTGTCTTGAACAACGATGCCAAGTGTTTTGCCCTCGGTGAATTGCACTTTGGCGTCGGACGCGGTCATCAAAATCTGGTCGGCTTGATTGTCGGCACAGGGCTGGGCACCGGGGTGATCATCAACGGCAAACTGTATTCCGGCAGCAACAATGGCGCGGGCGAAATCGGCTCGATTGCCTACAAGGAAAAGGATTTCGAACATTATTGCAGCGGGCGGTTTTTTCAGCGCGAGTTCGGCCTGGATGGCGCGGCGCTTTATGCGCGGGCGCAAAAGGGCGATCGCAAGGCGCAGGCGATGCTCGCCGCCTTCGGTGACGACTTTGCCAACGTCATCATGGCTGTGCTTTACGCCTACGACCCGGAAATCATCGTGCTCGGCGGCTCGGTCAGCAAGGCGTATCCGTATTATGAGAAGCGGATGCGCGAAAAACTGAAGGCGTTTCACTATCAGAACAGCCTGAAAAAAGTGGTGATTGTCCAAACCCAAAAGCCCAACATCGCCGTGCTTGCTGCGGCCGCGCTTTGTCTCGACAACCAGTAAACCTTGCGGCAGATTTTCCCGGCCAGGGCCCATGGAATGTGGACTTACGAACCCCGCCAGGGCCGGAAGGCAGCAACGGTAGTTTGCTCCGTATCTGCCGTGGTCACCCTGGCATCTTTCAAATGATGAAGGCCGAATGAAGAAAGCAGAAACAAAACCTGTCCGCTGGGTGCAAAACATCCTCGCTTCTTCATCCTTCATTCTTCATTCTTCATTCGTATGGCCTATCAGGTAATCGCCAGAAAATACCGTCCGCAACGGTTTGCCGATGTTATCGGCCAGGAACACGTCACGCAGACGCTCGCCAACGCCATCGAGCAAAAGCGCATCGCGCACGCCTACCTGTTTTGTGGCCCGCGTGGCACAGGCAAGACGACCATCGCCCGCATTTTCGCCAAATGCCTGAATTGCGCCGGCGGCCCGAAAATCGCCTTCGACGACCAGGATTCGCGCTGCCTTGAAATTGCCGAAGGCCGCTCGCTCGATGTTCTGGAAATTGACGGCGCGAGCAACAACGGCGTCGAACAGGTTCGCGAACTGCGCGAGACCTGCAAATACGCGCCCGCCAATTCGCCGTTCAAAATCTACATCATTGACGAAGTCCACATGCTTTCGACAGCGGCGTTCAACGCGCTGCTCAAGACGCTCGAAGAACCGCCGGCGCACGTGAAATTCATGTTCGCCACAACCGACCCGGAGAAGGTTCTGCCGACGATTCTCTCGCGTTGCCAGCGTTTTGACCTGCGCCGGATCCCGGCCGCGCTCATCACCAAACACCTCGCGCACATCGCGAAACTGGAAAAGGTGAAAATTGACGAAGCGGCGCTCCACGCCATCGCGCGCGGCGCAGACGGCGCCATGCGCGACGCCGAATCCACGCTCGACCAGCTCATCAGCTTTTGCGGCGACAAAATCGAGGAAGCCGATGTGCTCTCCATGTTCGGCCTCGCCGCCCAAAGCCAGATTCTCGGTTTGAGCAAGGCTGTTCTCGCCGGCGAAATTCAAACTGCGTTGAGCCGGTTGAACGAACTGGCGCAAAACGGCAAGGACCTCGGACGATTGCTCACCGATTTGCTGAATCATTTCCGCAACCTGCTCATTTTCCAGGTTTCGCGCGGCGACTTGAATTTGCTTGAAGTCTCCGAAGCCGAAATCGCGGCACTGAAGGAACAGTCCGGGCTGGCCAATGTCGAGTCGCTCACCCGAATTCTCGAAGTCCTGACCGATTCCGAACTTCGGCTGCGCGACACCGCGTCCAGGAAAATTCTGCTCGAAGTCGCCCTGCTTAAAGCCATCGAAGCCCGCAACGCCATCAGCCTTGAATCGGTTTTGAAGCAGCTCAACCAATTGCGCGGCGGCCAGGGTGGCGCGGGCACCCTTGCCGCGTCGAAGCAAAGCGAAGCCGCTCTCTCTGCGGAGCGCCGGCCTCCGGCCCGGCGTGAAACCGATAGCACGCATCAACGCGCCGTGCCGGAGGCCGGCGTTCCAGCTCCTGCGCCCGCAACATCGGCTAATATTACGGCCGTTTCCGCTGACCTGGCCGGGTTGTGGACAAAGCTGGTTGAAGCCGTTGGCCGCGTCAGTCCGTTCACCCGCAGCTATCTCGTGGATGCACAGCCGGTTTTGTTTGAGAAAAACATTTTTACGATTGGTTTCGATCCCGAATTTGAAGATCACCTTGGTCTCGTGGACAATGCGCGCAACCACACGCTGCTCCAAACCAAACTCGCGGAGCTTGGCCATGCAAACGCGCAAATTAAATTCGTCAAAATCGAAGCGTCTGCCGCCCGTGTGCCGCAACCAGCCAAGGTCGCGTCCCCTGCCCTTGCCGCGCCGGAGCGACTTGTCTCGCCGGAGCGGAGCGGAGGCGGAACTCAAGGCGGGGCGGCGGCGTCTTCAACGCCCGTTGCAAAAGAAAAGCCGGTGTCAGTTTCATTCAACAAAAACGATTTCAAAAACGACCCGCTGATTCAAAAAGCCCTGGAAATTTTCAAAGGCCAGATTGTTGAAGTCCGCGCGTAATTTTTCCTCAACTCTCAACCATCAACTCACAACTCCTAAAATGTCCAGCATCGGCAAACTCATGAAACAGGCTGCGCGCATGCAGCAGCAAATGGAACAGGTGCAGGCCCAACTCGCCGCGCGCACCGTCGAGGCCACCAGTGGCGGCGGCGCGGTCAAAATTACCGCCAGGTGCGACGGCACCATTGCCTCGGTGAAAATCGATCCGCAGGCGCTCAACCCGTCTGACGCACAGTTGCTCGAAGACATGATTGTTACCGCCGCGAACCAGGCCCTCGGCCAGGCCAAGGAAATTTCCAACGCCGAAATGGGCAAGGTCACGGCGGGATTGAACCTGCCGGGACTGATGTAGATTTTTTAATCGTCCTCGTCCTCGTTCTCGTCCTCGATTTTTCGATTACGAGAACGAGGACGAGGACGAAAGGGACGATGAATCCAATTCCAGAACCCGTTGTTTCGCTCATCGCTGCGCTGAACAAGCTGCCCGGCATCGGGCCGCGTTCCGCCGAACGCATCGCGTTGCACATCGTCCAGGCAGATTCGGCGGTGGTGAAACAACTGGCCGACACGATGCTCCATGCCCGGGAGAAAATCCGGTTTTGCACAACCTGCGGCGCGTTGACGGAAAAGTCACCCTGCCCCATCTGTGCCGACGCCCGGCGCGAGGCCTCGCTGGTGTGCGTGGTCGAGCGCGCGGTGGACATTCTGAGCATTGAGAAATCCGGCACGTATCGCGGCATATTTCACGTGCTCGGCGGGAAAATTTCGCCGCTTGATGGCATTGAGCCGGAAGACTTGCGCATTGCCGAACTGGAAAAACGCCTGGCACAGGAACCCATCAAGGAGGTAATCATTGCGCTGGGCACGGACGTGGAGGGTGATGCGACGAGCCATTACCTGGCCAAACGGCTGGCGCGCAAAGGACTTAAAATCTCCCGTATCGCCTACGGTTTGCCCGCCGGGAGCGGGCTGGAGTTCGCCGACGAACTTACCTTGAGCCGCGCGCTGGAAGGCCGCAGGGAAATGACTGAGAAATGACTAATGACGAAGCCCTAATGACTAAAGAATGCCAAATATCGAAATCCAAACTCACACATCGCCGCGACGATTTGTCATTAGTCATTGGTTATTCCTTCGTCATTATGGTTTTGTCATTCGTCATTCCGTGTTGCCTTCATGAAACCTGAGAAGATCGTTGTATTTGACCTTGGCAAGGTGCTGGTGGATTTCGACTACCACATCGCCATCCCGCGCATCGCCGCGCGCAGCAAACTGCCGCCTGACGGAATCAAGACCTTCCTGGGACAATCCCACGCCATCATTGATTACGAGTGTGGCCGGTTGACACGGGAGGAATTTTATGAGCAGGCGCGCAAAGCCACCGGCTTTCGCGGAACGATGGAAGAATTCAGCGAATTTTTCGCGGACATTTTCACGGCGATTCCGCCGATGATTGAACTTCACGCCGGGCTGCGGCGGCGCGGCATTCCCACCTACATCTTCTCGAACACGAACGACCTTGCGGTTGAGCACATTCGGCGGAATTTCCCGTTTTTCCGTGATTTCGACGGCTACATTTATTCCTACGAAGTCGGCGCAATGAAGCCCGAGGCGAAGATTTACGAGGTGTTGGAAAAACTGGCCGGACGGCGTGGCGCGGACATTGTTTATCTGGACGACCGGCCGGAAAATGTGGCGGCAGGCGCGGTGCGCGGCTGGCGGACGATTTTGCACGAGACACCGGAAAAAACGCGGCTGGCTTTGAAGGGTTTCAAGTTGCTGTAGCAGCCGACGTGAGTCGGCTCAATAATTCAAGACCGTTGCGAAATCGGCGTAGCGGCGTCTCGGCAGAGCGCCGCTATTCACAACCGGTTGAAAAAATGCGGCGGTCTGCCGACCGCCGCTACGTCGCATCAACGCGGCTTGACTGGTTTGACCGGCTTGAGGCCGACCTCGTGGGCGATGTCGTCGAACTCATCGCGGCTGACCTCTTCGAGTTGTTTGCCGCGCGCCTTGAGCTTTTCGTTGATTTTGACGGCCTTCTCGGTCATCACCTCGTGCGTTTCCTCCGTGCCGCCGACCAGGGCAAAGTTTGGTCCGGTGGTGAGCCGTTTGTGGCCGTCGGAATCCAATCCGACACCGAGCATGATTGCCTTGCGTTTTTTCTTTTGGGGCGCGTTCGCCATGAATTCAAACTAAGTGCAGCCACAGTCGCGGTCAAGCGCGCGGCGGTTGAGTTTCGCAGAATTTTAATCTGAAAACCAAAATTGGAATCCGGATACAGGCGGGAAGCGCATGGGTGGTTCGTCACAGCGATTTGTAGCCGCGGACGTCAGTCCGCGCTCATTAGAAGAAGTTTGCGCCGACTGATGTCGGCGGCTACTGCGTTTTTCGTCTTTAATCATTGGCGCCGCGAACCGGCACGGTCAGTGGCCGGCCGTTGTTCGCTGGGCCGAGTTTCAGCAGGAACGGCACGGCAATTTTTGCCCATTCTTCCGCCGTTGGATAACCCAAGGCCGACCCGCCGAAACAACTGCGCAGCATGTCGGTGTTGATGATGCCGGGATTGAGCGGCACGGCGGCCATGCCCGGTGGCAATTCCTGCGCCAGAGCCAGGGTCAATCCTTCAATCGCCCACTTGGTGGCGCAATACGGCGCGACTTCCGCAGCGGTCGAGCGTCCCCAGCCGGAACTGAAATTGACGATGACGCCGCTGCCACGCTTGAGCATTTCCGGCACAAATTGGCGGATGATATTCGCCACGCCCTTTATGTTCACATCAATGACATCGGAGAACTCCGGCGCGCCGACCTGCCAGAGCGGGGCGTTGCGGTTGATGAGTCCGGCGTTGTTCAGCAGCAAATCCGGCGCGGCGTGAGATTTCAAAGCGCGCTTCGCCCACGCGGCGACTTGTTCGTCGGAAGAAACGTCAATCGTGGCAAAGACGTTTGGCGGCGGAAATTGTTTTTGCAATTGCGCGATTTCCTTTTCCGAACGTCCGCAGCCGAGAACCGTGTGGCCGAGCCGGATGAATTCCTCCGTCATCGCGCGACCGAGCCCGCGCGAGACGCCGGTGATGAGAATTGTCTTTTGGTTTGGGGACATGCTTCAGATTTAACGCAAAGACGCGAAGGAGCAAAGACCAGAGAAGTGAAAAAAGATTGCTTGCGTTGCGTCTTCGTGCCTTTGAGCTGCTGCTATCTGTGAAAATTTTGTTTTCTTGGACAAATTGTCCAACGCAGAGGCGCGGAGAATGCAGAGTTTCGCAGAGTTTAATTTCCTCCGCGGTCCTCGGCGTCCTCTGCATCTCTGCGTTAAGGCTTCCGGACGTTTGGTTGTGGCTATGCCGCGCCCAGGCCTATGCGTTGAAATTTAATCGCGCGGATTGAACTTTGCTTCGCGCGAGCCGTTACCACAATTTTTTCCGCGTCCGTGACTTTTGCCGGAAACTAGATGTGCTAATGCCAGAATTCAGCGCCGACTATACTTGCAATTCCATGGACGAAATTCCTTGCCCATCCCCTTGCCAGGTGGATAACAGAACTGTTTTTGTAGGACAAGACCCTACAAGGACCAAGTACATCCGTAAGTCAAAAGGCTGTCCGGTGAAACTGTCATTCGCAGAAACGACGCCGACGTGTTGGACGGGATTGGACAGTCCGTCTTCAGCACAGGCAACCTGTACCCTCGAACCGGCGCTGCTGTTCCCAGTCCGGCCATCGCCAATTTATACCGCCCGTTTTCATCCGCACCTTGAAATTTCGATAATACCATTAATGCCATCACCAATAATCATCCTATGAAATCACGAATCCAACACACACTGCTCGCGCTGGCGTTGCTCTCAACCTTTACCACGTTCTACGTGGCTCAACTCTTCGCCGCTCCCCTGGGCACGGCCTTCACCTATCAGGGCCGCTTGACCGATGGCGCCAATCCCGCCACGGGGATTTACGATTTACGATTTACGATTTACGACGCTCTCACCAACGGCACCCTGATGGCCGTGGTGACCAACGCCAGCGTGGCCGTCACCAACGGCCTGTTCACCACGCCGGTTGATTTCGGCCAGCCGCCCCTCAATTTCAATGCGATGTGGCTGGAAATCGGCGTGCGCACCAACGGCAGCGCTGGCGGTTTCACCACGGTCAGTCCGCGCCAGGCGATGCTGCCCGCGCCTTATGCGTTTTATGCCCTCAACTCCAGCAACGCCGTCACGGCAGTCACGGCGAGCACTGCCGTCACCGCCAGCAACGTCGCGCCCGGCGCCATCAACAGCGCCAGCATCCAGACCGGCAGCATCTTGGTTTCCAACATCAACACCGCCAGCCTGGCCAGCGCCTTCTGGAGCCTGTCCGGCAACAGCGGCACGGTGGCTGGCGTCAATTTCGTCGGCACCACCGACAATCAGCCGCTCGAACTGCGTGTGAACGGCCAGCGCGCATTCCGCATTGTGCCTACCACCGATACACCCAATGTCATCGGCGGTTGCAGCAATAACAGCATTGCGGCGAACATTATCGGAGCGACCATTGGCGGCGGCGGAACGGTTTTGGGCGCGCAGCCGAACATCATCACCAACGGCGGCCAGTATGGCACCATTGCCGGCGGTTATAACAACACTGTCGCGGGCTATGGCAGCGCAGTGCTGGGGGGGTCGGTCAATTTCGCCGGCGGCTGGTTTGCCGCCATCGGCGCGGGCCAGTTCAACAGCAGCCTCAGCGACTACACTTTCCTTGGCGGCGGCTCTACAAACGTAATCCAAGTCAACGCCCTTTTTTCCTTCCTCGGCGGCGGCTACGGAAATTCCATCCAGATGAATGCCGGCTACTCCGCCCTCTGCGGCGGCTACAACAATTCCATCCAGGTGAATGCTGGCCCATCCTTCCTCGGCGGCGGCAGCGGCAATTCCATCCAGACGGGTGCCGGCTACTCCGCCCTCTGCGGCGGCAGCGGCAATTCCATCCAGACAAATGCCAATTGGTCCTTCCTCGGCGGCGGCTACGTCAATTCTATCCAGACCGGCGCCGACAACTCCTTCCTCGGCGGCGGCCAATACAATTCCATCCAGATGAATGCCTACTACTCCTTCCTCGGCGGCGGCGACATGAACAGCATTCAGGCCAGTTATTCCGCGCTCGGCGGCGGCAGTGGAAACAGCATTCAAGCCGGTTCCGGTTCTTCCACAATTGGCGGCGGCGAATACAACAGCATCCAGGCTAATGCAGACCATGCCATGATCGGCGGCGGCGCCAACAACAGCACCACCGGCGCCAAGAGCTTCATTGGCGGCGGCATCAACAACTCGGCCGGTGGCTTCGGCACCATGATTGCCGGAGGCGCCACCAACGTGGCGAGCGGTGCCTATGGAACGATTGGCGGTGGTGCGAACAACACCATCATATGGGGCTCGCCTTTTAACATTATCGTCGGCGGTCAATACAACAGCATCGAAGATGAATGCTCTTATTCCGCCATCAGCGGCGGGGTCTCGAACACGATGCAAGAAGGCGATCTTTACTGCGCCATTGGCGGCGGTATTAACAACACCATTGGCACTGGCTTCATCGGCGCCACGATTGCCGGCGGCAGCGGGAATGCTTGTTCCTTCAGCCCAAAGTTCCCCACCGTCGGCGGCGGTCAAAACAACAGCAGCGGCGGCAATTATTCGACGGTTCCCGGCGGCGACCAAAACGCGGCTACCGGGAACAACAGCTTTGCCGCCGGCCATCGCGCCAAGGCGAACAGCCAGGGCGATTTCGTCTGGGCCGATTCCACGGACGCCGACTTCGCCTCCACGGGCAACAACCAGTTCCTCATCCGCGCCGGCGGCGGCGTGGGCATCAACAAAAACAATCCGGCCACGGCGCTGGATGTCAATGGCACGGTCACAGCCACAACCTTTGTGGGCGGCAGGCTTGGCATCGGCAACAGCGCACCCGCGTTTCAGATCGACGTGACCGCGCCGCAGGCGGTCGCGCGCTTCATCACCACCAACAATATTAACGGCTCCGTCCTGGAGCTGGACAATACCACCGCGGGATTGACCTATCACGGCGCGGTCAATTTCAACGATGGCGCCGGGCAAATAGGCTATCTCAGCAGCGGTGCCATGACTTTCACAACATCCAGCGGAGAGCGGATGCGCATTCTCAGCAATGGCAATGTCGGCGTTGGCAACACCAGTCCGGGATATTTGCTGGTGGTGGGCAATTTCGGAAGTCCCGCCTATTGCAATGGCACGACTTGGGTGAACGGTTCGGATCGTAATTCAAAGGAGGCATTCGCCGCCATTAACCCGTGCGCGGTGCTGGAGAAGGTTTTGGCGCTGCCGATCACGGAATGGAAATACAAGGTGGAGACGGATGGCACCCGGCACCTTGGCCCCGTGGCACAGGATTTTCATGCGGCCTTTGGCCTGAACGGCCCGGACGACAAACACATCGCCACGGTGGATGAGGAAGGCGTTGCGCTGGCGGCCATCCAGGGCTTGAATCAGAAGCTGAATGAAAAAGATGTGGAGATTCAGGACTTGAAAATGCGGCTGGAAAAACTGGAGCAACTTATCAACGCAAAAAACGGAGGCACACAATGAAAGCACGAGGATTGAATCCGCCTTCGCTTCGCTTCCGTCTTCGCACTGCTTCGCCGAGACAAGTCGACGCGACGAGGATGGAAGATGGAGGATGGAACACGCGAAGCGTCCTGGAGTGCGGCAGCCCTCTGTCGCTTTTCCCCGCGACCGACTTGATACGCCCAGCCGAAAGCGCCAGAGGGCTGGCGCAGTCCAAAACCTGGCGGTTGGCTGCTGCTCTATTTCTGTTTTCTGCTTTTAGCTTTCGGGCTTGGGGGCAAAGCTACAGCATTGACTGGTATAAAATCGCCGGAGGCGGCGGCACCAGCACCGGCGGTGTGTATGCCGTCAGCGGCACCATCGGCCAGCACGACGCCGGCGGACCGATGACCGGCGGCAGTTATTCTTTGACCGGCGGCTTTTGGAGTTTGATTGCCGTCGTGCAGACTGGCGGCCTGCCGTTGCTCACGATTACCCTCAACCCTCAACTCTCAACCGTGACTGTTTCCTGGCCGAACACCGGCAGTTACACGTTGCAGCAGAATTCCAATCTGGCCGGCGGAAGTTGGGCGACCAGCGGTTACACCATCACGACCAGCAACGGCACGAACAGCGTGACCATCACGCCACCGACCGGGAATCTGTTTTTTAGATTGAAGCAATAATCCGCGTAGCGGCGACTCGGCAGAGCGCCGCCATACTTTTGAAAATCAGCACGGTGGGAGCAAGCTGAAGCTTGAACTCCAACCTGCGGACAGGCTGCCGGCGCTCCGGTTCAGGTTCGCGGATTGAACTTTGATTCGCGCGCGAGTTGCTCCCATAATTTTTTCTCCGAATCCGTGACTTTGGAAGGCACGGCGATTTTTGTGACGACAATCAAATCACCGCGCGCGCCGTCGCGGGTCGGCAGGCCGCGTGCGCGCACGCGAAGTTTCTGGCCGTTTTGCGTGCCAGGTGGAATTTTGATGTTCACGCGACCGTCCAGCGCGGGCACGGAAAGGTTCGCGCCCAGCACGGCTTCCCACGGCGCCAGCTCGGCTTCGTAAATCAGATTGTGACCCTCGACCTCGAAGTCGGGATGCCGGGACAGCCGCACGCGCAGATACAAATCGCCCGCCGCGCCGCCACCCGCGCCGGTTTCGCCGCGTCCGGCGAGCCGCAATTTCTGTCCTTCGGTCACGCCGGGCGGGATTTTGACCTGGTGTGTTTCCGTTTTGACCGAGCGCCCGACGTTATGACGCACGTTGACCGTGCGCACTGAGCCGCGCAGGGCCTCTTCGAGCGTGACCAGAATGTCGCCTTCAACGTCACGTCCGCGCTCGGCGAATTCTTCTTCGGCAAAATTTGCGGAACCGCCAAAGCCACCCGCGCCACCGCGCATCCGCGATCCAAAAAGCTGCTCAAAGAAATCACTAAAGCCCGTGCCGCCAAAATGGGTCTCAAATTCTTCACCCCCGGCACCGCGCCCGCGAAAAGTCTGGCCGCCGGAGAAGTGTTCCGAGCCGGACGGCGGACGAAAATCCGCGCCGGACTTCCAATTCGCGCCCAGTTCGTCGTATTTTTTGCGTTTGGCCGGATCACCCAAAACTTCGTAGGCCTCGTTGATTTCCTTGAATTTTTCCTCGGCCTTTTTTTTGTCCCTGGCGACGTCGGGATGATATTGCCGCGCGAGTTTGCGGAAGGATTTTTTCAGTTCCTCGGCGCTGGCCGTGCGCGGCACGCCGAGGGTTTCGTAGTAATCTTTGTATTGGACGGGCATAGCTGTTGCCTTTCTTCACGGCAACGTTATGGAAGAATGTGCCGGCTTGCGGATTTTGTCAAAATTTTGCGGCTGGCGCGCTACTTCCCGATTTTCGTGTTGTCCACGCTGAGGTAGCAAGTGCCGGCGAGGTCGCCCTGCCGGCGCCAGATTTTCAGCAGGATTTGATCCCCCCTGGCCTGTCGGCCAAGTTTGACCGCGTCGCTGGAGTTGCTCACCGGCTGGCGGTCGATTTCCATAATCACGTCACCGTACTGCAATCCAGCCTCGGCGGAATTTGAGGCCGGTTCAAGCTCAGAGACAAGTGCGCCTCGAACACTGGGGGGGACTCCCAATTGCCGCCGCACCTCCGGTTCCAAATCAGCCACCTTGACGCCGGCGAGGGCGTCAATCATGGAATTGCCGGAACCCGGCTTTTTCTGGTCATTGCCACTGGGCGCAACCTCAACGGGCAGTTCGGTGAGCGTGACCGTGACCGTTTCCGGACGTCCATTGTGGAGCAATTTTACCGTCGCCGAACTTTCCGGCGCGGATTCAGAAACGGCCAGTTGAAAGCTGTTCACGTCGGTGATGTCCTTGCCGTTTAAACCGACGATCACATCGCCCGGTTTAATCCCTGCTTTCTCCGCGGGCGTGTTTGGAAACACATCGCTGACGAGCGCGCCGTTTTGATCCGGCAAATCAAATGACTTGGCCAGCCCCGGCGTGATGTCCTGGAGCAGGATGGGGAGATCACCGCGCGTCACTTTGCCGCCAGCGATGAGGCGTTCCATGACGTGGCGCGCCATGTTGATGGGCACGGCAAAACCAACCCCTTCACTGCCGCGCGTGCTGCTGATGATGGCGGTATTGATGCCCACGAGCCGGCCTTCGGCGTCCACCAGCGCGCCGCCGGAATTGCCAGGGTTGATGGCGGCGTCTGTTTGAATGAAATTTTGGTATTGGTTGAATCCGGCGAGGCCGCTGCGGCCCAGCGCGCTCACGATGCCCATCGTCACAGTCTGGCCAACGCGAAAGGGATTGCCGATGGCGAGCACAATGTCACCGACCTCCAACTGGTCGCTGTCGCCCAACGTGATGGCGGGCAAATCCTTCGCGTCAATTTTCAAAACCGCCACGTCCGTCGGCGGGTCGGTGCCAACGACCCGGGCGGTGAACTCCTTTTTGTTGTCGGCGATGGCCACTTCGATTTCGTCCGCGCCGTCCACCATGTGATTGGCCGTCAAAATGTAACCATCCGGTGAAACGATGACGCCGGAGCCGAGGCTTTGCTCCCGGCGCGTGCGTTCACGTCCGTTGTTCGGGAACTGGTTGTCGAAAAATTGCCGGAAAAACGGGTCAACAAAGGTTGGAATGCGCATCGGCCGGATATGAACGATGTGCGTGGAGTAGATGTTGACGACGCTGGGCGCGGCCTTTTTGACGACGGGGGCGAAGCTGGCGCCGAGTTTGGCATCGCGGTTGACGGGCGTGGTTTCAACCTTGATTGCCGGTTCGCTTTCCCTGGCCGAGGAGGTGAGGAAAAACAGGCCGGCCACGACCAGCGCGCCCGCGATGCCTGAAAGAAATCCAACCAATAACCTGGAAAAATGTCTCATAGCTTGGTGAAACTATTGACACTGCCACGGACTGCCTGTTCAAACCGCCTGTGCCTATTTCGCCGGTTGGTTGGTTTGTGGTGGTGGTGTTTGCGACTGCTGGAGTTTTGCCGCGTCTTCGGGTTTGATAACCTCGATCTTCGCGCCATTTTTCATTTCTGCAGCCGAAGGCACTTTGATGATGTCGCTGGTGAGCGGCATTGCCGGCCCGGACACCGCCGACGGCTCAGGCGCCGGCTTAGGTTCGGTGGAGAGCAGTTCAACTTCAAAAATCAAAACGGAATTGGGCGGGATACCGGGGCGCCCCCGTTCGCCGTAAGCGAGTTCCGACGGCACAAACAACTTCCACTTGGAACCGACCTTCATCTGCATGAGCGCTTCCGTCCAGCCGTGAATCACGTTGCCAACGGGAAACTGCGCCGGTTTGCCGTGTTTGATGGAACTGTCGAATTCCGTGCCATCAATCAACGTGCCGCGATAATTCACCATTACGACGTCGTTGGGCGTTGGAATCGTCCCGTTGCCATTGGTGATGACTTTGTATTGCAGGCCGTCCGGCAACGTGATGACACCCGGGTTGTTTTTGTTTGTGGCCAGAAAGGCTGCGCCTTCCGCTTTGTTTTTTACCGCAGCCTCTTCCCGTGTTTTTTGCTGCTTGGCGGCAAACTCTTTTTGAAATGCCGTCAGCGTCTCCTGCGCCTGTTCCGGTGTGAGCAGCGTGGGGCCGGACAGCACGTCATTGATGCCGCGCGCGACCAGGTTTGCGTCAACCTCGACCCCCTGGCGCTGCAAGTTGTGGCCCATTGACATGCCAATGGCATAACTGATGCGCGCCTTTTCGTCACTTAACACATTCGTGCCGGCCGGCGTCTGGGTCGCAGGAGTCTGGCTGGCAGTGGCCCCGGGTTTGACCGGGGTGGCGCTTGGTTTTGAATTGGAGGTGCAGCCTGCAAGACAGGCGACACCCAGTGAAATGGTTACAGCTAAAGCAATGGTTTTCATAGTTTTAATTTTCGAGTGGCTATTATCGGGGTTTGGATTAAAATTGCAATTCCGTTTTACACACACGCCCCATAACCCCGGCGCGCTCAAAATGATTCCCTTGCTGAACGAATCTGCTTAGACTTGGTCGAAGCTGTGCCAATTGCAATGAGTCACTCAAAAATAAAAATCCTCGCCCCCATCGCGTCTGCCGTGCTGGCCGGGTCGGTCATCATCGGCTGCGCCATCGCCAAAACTGTTCCCCCATCCCTGCCGCCGACAACCCAAACCAGCATTTCCCCGGCGCTGATGACGCAAACAAACATTCTCCTGGCGCCGGGTCCAAACGACGCGCGCATCACCTACGTCACGGCGCGGTTGCTGGAGGAATTTCACTACTCGCAAGAACTGCTCGACACGGAGATTTCAGAGAGGTTTTTCGACGGTTATTTGGAAACCCTCGATCCGCGGCGTGAAAATTTTCTGCAATCCGATATTGCCGAATTCACGCACTACCGGACGAATCTTGACGCATTCACCATCGGTACCAACGGCACCGCCAACCTCACGCCCGCGTATGAAATTTACCGGCGATACCTTGAACGCATCCAACAGCACGCTGACTGCGTGAACGAACTTTTGCAGGCGGACAGATTCAAATTTAACACCGACGAACACATTCTTCTCGACCGTCGCCACGCGCCCTATCCCAAAGACCTCGGCGAGGCAAAACAGCTTTGGTCGCAGCGGCTGCGTTACGAGTATTTGCAGGAAAAACTCAGCCGCGAGATTTCGCCGACCAATAACAATGTGATTTTGACTTTGCCCAAATCCGCCACCGCGGAAATCACCGGCACGCTGGCGCGGCATTATCGCTGGAATTTGCACATGGCGACCAATTTGGACAGCACGGACGTTTTGCAGGCGTATCTCAACGCCCTGGCACATGCCTACGACCCGCATTCGGATTATTTCAACACCGAGCACGCGCAGACTTTTTCCATCGACATGAGCCTGTCACTTTTCGGCATCGGCGCTCAACTGACCGAGGACGACGGCTATTGCACCATCAGTTCGCTTGTCCACGGCGGCCCGGCGGAGAAAAGCAAGCAACTGCATGAAAAAGACCGCACCATTGCCGTTGCACAAAGCAATCAACCGCCCGTGAATGTTGTGGACATGGAACTCGGCAAAGTTGTCCAACTCATTCGCGGTCCAAAAGGAACCGAAGTGCGGCTGACCATCAGTCCGGTGGAAGACCGCGCCGTCCGCCGCGTTGTGACTTTGATCCGTGATGAAATCAAACTCGAAGACTATGAAGCCAAAGCCCAACTCATCGAATTGCCGGACGGCCACGGCGGCACGACGCGGCTGGGCATCATTGATTTGCCGTCATTTTACGCGACGGTTGATTTGCCCGGCAACACCGAACATTCGACGGCCAAAAGCATAACCGCCGATGTCACGCGCCTGATTAAAAAACTCAAATCGGAAAAGGCCGCCGGCATCATTCTCGATTTGCGCAGCAATCCCGGCGGTTCGCTCGAAGAAGCCGTCAAGTTCACCGGCCTTTTCATCAAAGACGGCCCGGTTGTGCTCGCCCGTTCTTCGTTCGACGGTCCGGTAAATGTGGATAGCGACACTGATTCTTCCATGCTTTACGACGGCCCGCTCATCGTGCTCGTCAACCGTCTCAGCGCATCCGCGGCGGAAATCGCCGCCGCCGCATTACAAGATTACGACCGCGCGCTCGTCGTCGGCGACATTTCCACCTTTGGCAAAGGCACGGTTCAGAATTTGAATCCGCTGCGCCCATTCTTCGTCAGGCCGGCCACCGCGTCCGCGACCAATGATCCCGGCACGGTCAAAATCACCATCCGCAAATTTTATCGCGTCAGCGGGGCTTCGACGCAGTTGAAAGGCGTGATGCCGGACCTCATCCTGCCGGACGTGTTGAATTATTCGACTCAATTTGGCGAATCCTCGCTCGAAAATCCGCTGCCCTGGGACACCATTCCGAGTGTCAATTACTCCAAATTGCATTTGGTGCAACCGTATCTCGATGAATTACGCCGGCGTTCGAGCGCGCGCACCGCCACGAATCAGGATTTCATTTATACCCGCCAGGACATTGACCTGTTCCAAAAATTGCAGGCCAACAAAACCGCCTCGCTCAATGAACGCGAACGTTTGAAAGAACGGCAGGAAGCCGATGCCCGCCAGAAAACACGCGATCAGGAACGCGCTGCGCGCAAAGCGCCGAACATGAAAATTTATGAATTGACCGTCGAAAAAGCCGATGATCCCGGGCTTCCGCCGCCGGTCGGGGAAACCAATACCATGACCGCAAACAGGTTGCCCGCAGGCAGAAATTCGACGTCAACCGCGTCTTCAAAGGTGGCCGACGCGCCGAAGTCACCTGACCCCATGCTGGACGAAACGGAACGGATTCTTGAAGATTACATTTTGCTTTTGTCGTCGAAACAGATTTTGATTGCCAACTAGTGAAAACCCATGAAAACCTTTGTTGCGTTTTTTTGTTTGTTGTTCGTGGCCAACGGCGTCCTGGCCGATGTTTATTCGGCGGCGATCCGGCAGGCCAAAAGCGTCGCCGCCAATGCCAGCAGTACGCGGCAGGACAATCCACCGCCGCCGGTTCAGCCACCGCCCGCTTTGCCGTCGCAAACCAATTCGCCACCGGACCCGGTGCTCGAAGCCACCCGGCAAAACATCGCCGCCCTCCATGTCGATTTTGACGCCTTCGGTGACCGGGCCGACACCAACTCGGCCGCCGCGCAAAAGCCGTCGCTGATGAGTCATCTGACGGCGGCGGCCTCGGGCACGAAACCGTCGCCCACGTCCATTTCCAAACTGGCGGATGACCTGATGACAGCATTGGCTGGAAATGAAAAACTGCGCCAGCAACATCTAAAACTGGCGCAGGATGTCCATGCCATCTTCAACAGTTCGCATCTTTCGCCGGCGCAACAGCAGAAAATTTTCGCCGACGTCCAAACCCTTTTGCAAAACGGCGGAGTGGCGCCGGACGATGCCACAAACATAGTCAACGACATCAAGACAATTGCAACCGAGACCAAATAAGCGCATTCACCGGATGGAATGTCCGGTTTGCAAAAAGAAAGGCGACTGGTTGGCCGGGGCGGACGGCCCGTTTTGTTCGCACCGCTGCCAGTTGATTGATCTTGGCAAATGGCTCGGCGGCGAACACGTGATTTCCGAACCGTTGCGCCCGGAGCATTTTGAAAAATACGCCGGCCTGCCGCCGGGCGACCATTTGGATTTGCCGGAAGCGTAGGGCGGGCTGCAATTGTTGAATTTGAAAAACATCCAACAACCAACATTGAACATCGAACGTCCAATGGTTACCGCGCGCGGTTTCATTGGATGTTGGGTGTTGGATGTTCGATGTTCGATGTTTCCAATTTGAAAATGAAACCGGCGCTTTGCATTTTAGCTGTTTTCGCCACGCTGAATTTGACTGCGCTGGCACAAACCCCCAATGTCATGAATACAAACAAAACTGAATCCGCCACGTTTGGCGGCGGCTGCTTCTGGTGCATGGAAGCCGTCTTCGAGCGGCTGCCCGGCGTCAAATCCGTCGCCAGCGGATTTGCCGGCGGCCACACCGCCAACCCTACCTACGAACAGGTGTGCACCGGCACCACCGGCCACGCCGAGGTGACACAAATCGAATTTTATCCTGCGAAAATTTCCTATGAGAAACTCCTCGACGTTTTCTGGCAGGCGCATGACCCGACCACGCTGAACCGGCAGGGCGTGGACGAGGGCACGCAATACCGCTCCATCATCCTTTATCACAGCGAAGCGCAAAAACTCGCGGCGGAAAAATCAAAGGCTGGGGCGCAAAAAAATTTCAAGCACCCCATCGTCACCGAAATCGTGCCGTTCGTGAAATTTTACCAGGCCGGGGATTACCATCAGGAATACTACGACAATAATTCCAATGCGCCCTACTGCCGGATGGTCATCGCGCCCAAACTTGAGAAGCTGGAAAAGGCAGAGATAATTCAAAGCCAGCCGCAGAATGAAACCGGGCATTGAAGTTTAAAGTGGGCATGGCAATGAACCTGTTCCTTGCAAAAAAATGGCCGCCTTTTTTGTTGCTGGGGATTGCCGCTTTTTTGGTCTGGGGACACACAGTGACATTTGACTTCGTATGGGACGACGGATTTTTTATCCGTGATCTGCCAAGTGTTCGCTCACTGAAGCACGTCCCGGAAATGTTCTATCGGCTTGATGCCCAGGCGACCCATCCGAATGATTTCCGGGTTTTCCGGCCAGTTCGCACCTCGCTCTACGCGCTGTTGCATTTCTTGGGCGGCAAGGAAACGCCGCAACCGTGGATTTACCATCTGGCCAACGTGCTCGGGCATGGTGGCACGGCCATGATGCTGTTTGCGGCATTGACGCTGCTGCTGCCGCGATGGCGCAATGGTTTCACGGAAGAGGAAACGCGACGGTGGTCTTTTTTTATCGCGCTGGCATTTGCCGTGCATCCGGTCGTTTCGGAGGTCGTTTGCTGGGCCAAGTCGCTCGATGATATTCTCGCCGCGTTTTTTACACTCGCCGCGTTGAGAGAACTGCTGCTGCCGCCGGGAAACAAGACGGCACACTGCCGCGGCCTGCTTTTCTTTGCGCTGGCAGTCTATTCCAAGGAATCCGCCGTGCCGTTCGTAGTCGTTCCGCTCGTGATCTTTCGTAAAATTCATCATCTCGGCTGGAGGCAAAGCATCAGCCGCACGGCAGAGTTTCTCCTGGTTGCCGCAATTTATCTGGCCAACCGACATTTCGTCATCGGGCGCAGCAGCCAGACCGCCCCGATTTCCGGCAGCTACGGACAAACGCTGATTGATATGCTTCCGGTGGTGCCCAAATACTTTCGTTTGCTTTGGGGTGTGCCGCCCTTCTTTATTGATTACAGTTATTTGCCTGGCGGCTGTCGGTTCTGGTCGCCGGAGGTTTTGGCCGGGCTGGCATTGCTGATCGCGCTCGTTTTGGCCGGGGTGTTTGCCGGGCGCAAGTCCGGATGGGAATTGTTTGGATTTGGATTGCTGTGGACGGGGTTGTTCCTGCTGCCCGTCTCCAACCTGTTGCCCATGCTGCAATACATGGCCGAAAGGTTTCTTTATCTGCCGCTCATTGGCTGGCTGATCGCATTTGCCGCAATCGTTTCCGCCTTCCCCCGGCAAAGCATCATTCGCCTGACCGCTTTTGTCGTCATTTTGCTGTGGGCGGTGACCGCGTGGAACCGCTCGTGGATTTGGCGGGATCCGGTTACGCTGTTTGTCCGCAGCAGTCAGGAAGGCCCCCACACCCAGCGCGTCGAAGACAATGCGGTTGCCGCCATTATTTATTTGCCGCGGGTTCAACGTTTCTTTTCCGGCAATCAAACGAACGCTGTCCGGACAGCCGCGAACATCGCGGACGACAGCGCCGTCTTGAACACGCTGGAACAGGCGTATGATTTGTTCCCGACAAACCATATCGTTCTTTCCTATTACGGCACGAGTCTGGCCCTGACCGGCCAACCGGAAAATGCCCTGCCGTTTCTTGAAAAGGCCGCGCAGCAACAGCCCCAAAAATTGGATTACTGGCTGAACCTGGCCCGGGCGGCCCTGGATGCCAGACAACCCGCCCTAGCCAGATCCGCGCTTGAAAAAGCCACTGCCCTGGCCGGCGACAATCCGGCCGTGCTCCAGTTGCGCTTCAAATTCTGCTGGCAAACCGAAGATTACCCCGCCGCGCGCGAAATCATGCTGCGGTTGAATCAAATCGCACCCGACGCCGGGCATGCTTATTGGTTGTCAGAAGTGGAAAAGAAACTGAAGAAGACGGGCAAGTGATCCGCAGACGGAGCGTTTCTTGACGCCGGACGACAAATCCCGCAGCCCGCCCGACTGGCTTCCGGAAGACAACTTTCCCGGTTCAATTTCAGGCCTTTCCGCTCAATTCCCGGGAAATCATTCCGGCGACTTTGATTCCCTCGCGGACGGCGAAGTTGGTGCCGCGATCCTCCGGGAAAATCTGGGAAAAATTTGCCAGGAAAAGTCCGTGCACCGGGGTGCGGTAGTCCGGGATCTTTTCCTCGTAGCGCGTATCCACGACATGCTGCGCCGCCTTGAATTTGAACACATGGCGCTCACAGACTCGTGCCGGCTCGAATTGGGGATAGATCCGTTGCAGATAGTCAAACCACTTGCCGGTCAGGGCGTCGTCACTCATCCCGAACAACGCGCTGCCATGCGGTTGATAGGAGCCAATGTAGTAAACATGCCTGCCTTGGTACATTTCCGTGCCGACCAGACGGGTGTGCTGGATGAAGAGCAGAAACGGCGCGCCGTCCTCATGAATGTTCAGCCAATACTGATCGGCAATGCTCTGATCCGTGACAAAAACCAGGCAGATCGCGCCGAGATAAGCGATGGACTCCAGCTTGTGCCGGTAGTCGTCCGGCACAACTCCCGCAGGGAGCAGTCTGGCGAATGCGGCGGATGAACCGGTGAACAGGCACTGGTCAAAGTCAACCGCCTGGCCATCCGCCAGCAACGCCTGCCTGCCAGGGCCAAAGGTCAACTGCGCGACGGCTTTCCCCGTAAGGATACGCACCTTGCGCCGGGACAGTTCCGACTCGAGTTTTCCGATGATTTCGGCGAAGCCGCCGCGGAAGTAGCCGAGCTTTTCCCGGCCACCGCCCGGGGGACGCGAGTTGGCCCGGGTGTGAATCCTGGCCCACAGCCAGGCCATGGACACCGAGTTCCAATAGCGGTCAAACTTGCCTTTCAGGAGCGGCGTCCAGATGGTTCGCATGACATCGTCTCCACACGCGCGCGTGAGCCATTCATTTGCGGTTCGGGCGACGAACTGGCGCCAGGTTTTTTTCTTTTGCAGATAAAGCGCCATCAGACCGAAACGCAATCGTCCGGGCAGGCTGCACGGCTTGAACCGAAGCAGGTCCAGGGGAGACATGAACGGATAAACACGACCGTCGCGGTAAATACCGACGGAACTTTCGCACCACAGGAGCTTGCCGGTCAAGTCCAGCTCCTTCACCAGGTCCAGGATGCAGGTGTCCGTGAGAAAAAGATGGTGGTAGGTTTTTTCGAGCGAAGTGCCAAGCAGCGGAAAGCCCGCTGCCAGTCCGCCGAGATGGTCGGAACCTTCCACCAGCGTGACGGAAAAATCGGATTCCCGCGAAAGCTTGTAGGCGGCCGTCAAGCCGGTGAAGCCGCCGCCGATGATGAGGATTTTTTTGGGCGCGGACATCAGCTGGCTTTGCGGAAGGAAAGCAGGCGGTTGAGGTTGTATTGCAGCAGCACGACAACGATGAGCGTGGCGAATTTGGAAAGGTATTTGTCGAAGCCAAACCGGCCAATGAGCAGGAGCAGCAAGCCGGCGGAAACGAGCCAGCCAAGAAATGCAATGCTGAAAAAACTTATGAGCCGCAAGAGGATTTTGTCCGTAACTCGAAAGTTGTACCTGGCATTCAGGATGAATGACAGCAATGTGCCGCTCGAATAACCGACGGCGTTGGCGGCCTGATAATCGAGCAGTCTGGTTTTCACCAGCAGCGAATAAATTCCAAAGTCCAAAGTGACGCCGCTCGCGCCGATGACGCAGTAGAGCAGGAATTGCTTGTTCTGGAGCAGAATTTTTTTCACGAAGAATGGGCGCGTAAATTAACCCCCACCCGGTCCGGCGACGCGAGTCCGGCGCTGTCGCGGATGATCCAGAGCGGACGGCCTTTGACTTCCTCGTAGATACGTCCGATGTATTCGCCCAGGATGCCGAGGCAGATCAACTGGACGCCGCCGAGGAACAGGACCGAAATCACAATCGTCGGGAAACCGGCCCCCGGCGCGAGTCCGATTTTGGCAAATTGCTCGGCGAAAAGTTTCTGCACGAGCGTGAACATCGCCCCAAGAAATGCGAAGCCGGACACCCACAGGCCAAGATACGTCGCCAGGCGCAGCGGCATGGCGGAAAAGGAGAACAGGCCGTCCATCGCCAGCTTGAAGGATTTTTTGAAGGTGTATTGCGGTTCGCCCGCCGCGCGTTCGGCGCGGTCAAATTCCACCGAGGTTTGCCGGAAACCGCACCAGGTCCGCAGGCCGCGCAGGTAGCGGCTGCGTTCCGGCAGTGCGTTCATCACGGTGACAACTTTTTTGTCGAGCAGACAAAAATCGCCGGCGTCGCGCGCCATCGGCAGGGGCGTCAATTTTTCCAGCAGCCGGTAAAAGCCCCACGCGAGAATCCGTTTCACGAGCAGGTCGCGCCGTTTTTTGCGTGTGGCGAAAACGACTTCAAATCCTTCGTGCCATTTTTCCAGCAGCCGCGCCACCTCCTCTGGAGGATCCTGCAGGTCGGCGTCAATGATGATCACCGCGTCTCCCGTCGCGTGGAACAATCCGGCGCTGACGGCGGTTTGGTGGCCGAAGTTTCTGGCAAAGGAGAGTCCGCGCCAGCGGGGATCCGCCGTGTGTTGCTGTTTGAGCAGTTGCCAGGTGCGGTCTCGCGAACCGTCATCCACACCGATCACTTCGTAATCCACCCCCCAAGTCGCCGCCGCCGCGCCCAGTCTCTTGAACATTTGAGGTAAAACCGCCTCTTCGTTGAAGCAGGGTACTATGATAGAAATCTTTTGCACAGGCGCGTTGCAGTTCTAACTTCTAAACTGGTCGTTGTTTTCTGGCTTCATATGGCTGCGATCCTTGAGTTCATGATTCGTCTTGGCCTTGAGAAAATCAGCGACGTTGCACGTCGGTGGTTGTTCCTGATGCCCGAGTTTGTCGAGGGTGTTGGCATTTTACTGACATTTCCCTTAGCCATGTAGTTTGACTGGCATCGTAAACCGCAGGGAAGGTCAAAGAAAGGAGAAATGCTGAAGGCCGCATAAATCGGTTGTGTCCGCCCAGATTACGCCTGACTTTCGCTTGGCGGGTTTTCGCCAACGGAATCAATAACAAAGGCGCAATGATGGCGTGAACATTGATTTTGAATCGCCAAACAGTCAGGACGCAACATCACTTGCCGCTTGTGGATTGGCCTGTCTTTTGGCCATAGAACTTTTCCCTGAGAACCTGCATAACTGTCCCGGTTGGTAGCACCCCATGTCGGCCTGAATTGCTTTTGTATAATAGATCATCATTGACGGAGCATATTTGTTCATTAGCATGTTGCATATGCCTTCGGAGTTCAGCCCGGACTGCAAGTTATCAATCAAAGCCCTCATTACCGGAATCCTGATTTTAGTTGTATGGACAATCTGGCAGTCCGTAGGCATCGAAGCCATGCGACTGCCTTGGGAAGACGAAATCCTCTATACCCTCCCCGCCGTAAATTGGGCCACCGCCGGCAATTTTTCGCTGCCCCAACTGGGACATTTTATGGATGCGGACATCGGCTGGCGCTGGCATATGCCGATTTTCCCGACCTTGGTGGCCGTTTGGGTGAAGATGGCCGGATATCAACTTCCAGTCTTGAGGATGTTCAGCCTTTTGCCCGCAACCTTTATGGCACTTCTTTTGGCCCGGTGTTGCGCCCGCCTGGCCAGCCAAAAGGATTGGCCCTGGATGCTGTTCTGGCTGGGGATAAACTTGGGAGACAAAAGTTTTGTCACGAACAGTTTGACCGGCCGGATGGAATTCTGGTGTTTGTTGGCTGCCATCGGGAGTGTCACTTTGGCATTGGATTCGAGCAAACCTTTCGCCTTTGTGTTCGCTGGCGCGCTCTTGGGACTGGCAGCCGGCTTTCATCCTCTGGCGCTTTACTTCCTGCCCGGTTTGCTGTGGATGTCAACAACCGGAGGGCTGCGTGCTTCAGGTGCGATCGGTTTCCGATGGAAGCCCGCCGTCCTTTTCACGCTGGGCTTTGGCTTGGTCATCCTGACAATCGTTATGTGGTTTCTGGCTGATTGGCCATTAACAAAACTGCAGTTCCTGGCACAGGTGCGGGGGACGGTCCAGGCAAGCCTGTGGCAAAATGCCCGGTCATTGCTTGAGGGTTTGAAATATAACTTCCGGTTCCAGCCCACGTTTCTCTATACCATGCTGGCGGCCATGGGCATCCACCTCTGGCACATCCTGCGCCGGAGACATCTGGATATGCCGGGGAAGGCGGTTCCCATCGGCTTGATGCTGCTTATGGCCGGATTAATCACCTTCCTGCTGCAGCAACCGACGATTCATTTGAACTATTATCCGGCACTGGTGCTGGCCGCATTACTCCTCATGGCCGGGGGGCTGCCCATTTTGCGCCAGGCTTCCGCACACGCACATAAAGCCGCCCTTTTCATCCTCTTACTGTTGCTGGCCAACAATCTGTTGTTCATCGCCGCCAAGACCAGAACCGTCTGGAGAAACCGCGACCTCCTCGACCCGGCGCCAATGAATGCCTTTCTCGCCGCGGAGTTGGGGGGCACAAACCGCTGCGTGCTGCCACCCAATCTCTGGTTGTATGGAAAGCAGCACCAGTTGAATTTTCGTGTGAATTTTTTGCCCGTGCTCGGGCAACCGAGGGCAACTTATCAGGCTTATCTCCAGAGCCTGCTCGACTGGCAACCGGAAACAATCATTCTTGACTGGGGCGATGCCAGCATGCGGCCGGACCGATACTTCGCCCCGGAGCAACTGGCCGCTGCCGGTTACGTGGAACAGGCGCATTTTAACCGTGTTTTTCGCGACCGGTTCCTCTATGACGGCTACCGCTTGGTGGTCTATCGCCGCGTTGGCACTCCATCAAGGTAGGGCACACGCCAAGTTCGACTTTCTCCTAACTTTCAATTGAATTGATGGACGATGTCTGTTTCACAAAGCCTTAAAAAATGTGGGCATGACGTCCGGGCTGAAGGAAGCCAGTCCGCCAAAATAAAACGGCGACCCGTTGCCGGATCGCCGTTTTGAATTATTCAACCGGAATTATATTCCCTTTTGGATCATCAGCTTGACGAGGTCGCCGACGCGGCAACTGTAACCCCATTCGTTGTCATACCAACTTACGAGCTTGAAGAACTTCTTGTTCAGTTCAATGCCCGCGCCCTGGTCGAAGATTGAGGACAGTTCGCAATGGATGAAATCCGAGCTGACCACTTCGTCTTCGGTGTAGCCGAGGATCCCCTTGAGATAGGTTTCGCTGGCCTTCTTCATCGCAGCGGAAATTTCGGCATAGCTCGTTTCCTTCACTGTTCTCACCGTGAGGTCCACGACGGAAACCGTCGGGGTCGGCACGCGGATCGCCATGCCGGTGAGCTTGCCCTTCACTTCGGGACAAACCAATCCCACGGCCTTTGCTGCGCCGGTGGTTGAAGGAATCAAATTGAGGGCCGCGCTGCGGCCACCCTTCCAGTCTTTCTTGCTGGGACCGTCCACGGTCTTTTGCGTGGCGGTGTAGGAATGAATCGTGGTCATCAGGCCTTCTTCGATGCCGAAGCCTTCCTTGAGCAGCACGTGAACGACGGGCGCGAGGCAGTTCGTGGTGCAGGAGGCGTTGGAAACGATGTGATGCTGTTTGGGATCATATTTGCCGTCGTTCACGCCCATGACGATCGTGAGGCAATCGCCCTTGGCCGGGGCGGAAATGATGACTTTCTTCGCGCCGGCGGTGATATGGCCCTGCGATTTCTCGACGGCGGTGAAAAGGCCGGTGCATTCGATGACGAGGTCCACGCCCAGTGCCTTCCACGGCAGTTCCGCGGGCGACTTGGCGCTGACGACCTTCATGTCCTTGCCGTTGACGACGAGGATGTCCGGGTCGGCGTCCTCGGCTTTTTTGCCGGCGGCCTTGGCCTTGGCCACGGCGTCCGGGGAAGTTTTGCTGTCCACCTTGCCCTTGAAGCGGCCCTGGATGGAATCGTATTTGAGCAGATACGCGAGATTGTCCGCCGGAACGATATCGCCGACGGCGACCACTTCGATGTCCTTGCCCACCATGCCTTGTTCGACCAGCGCCCGGAACACCAGGCGCCCAATGCGGCCGAACCCGTTGATTGCTACTTTGACTGCCATAATTTTATTAATCCGTTTCTAAATGATAAAGTTTTGTAAAACCGAACCGACAGTTTAGGCCTGCCCGCCCAAGCGTCAATTAAGAATTCAGGAACGAAATTGCAAAAACCTCGCCAATTCTTGCCTTGTCCGAAGAATTCAATGAACCGTTCAACGTACCACTCGCCACCAGTGCCCCGCCCGAATTGCCCGGCTGCACCGGCACGCTGATTTGAAAATAGCGCGGGTCATCCGCCGGTCGAAGTTCGACTTCCCAATAGCGATTTCCCCCGTGGTGGCCATGCGCCAGCACCTTGGGCGCGAACCCCTGCAAACCGATGTCGAAAAAACCGACCATCGCCACCGTGCCGCCCAGATGCGCCGACCGGCTTGGCAAAATGGGCAGCGGGGCAAGAACCCCATTTCTGTCAATTTTTCAGGGCTTTGCCATCACTTGCACTGCGTCATCATGGCTATAACCACTCTCAGTTCTAAAAATCTGCATCTTTTCGTTTAAGGTGTCTTTAAGCGCCTTGAGTTCAGGTGAGTCATGATGAGTGTTTAGGGCCAATTGATATGCGTCTCGGGCTTCCCTCATTCTTTCGTCCAACTCGGAAGTTCCGAAATATATACGTGCTGTATCGACAATATTCTGGTGAAGCTTATCAAGCTGTTTAGTTTCGCTAGCTTCCATTTCACCGGCTTTTGTTTTGAGTCGGCCGATTTCTTCAAAAAGGGCTTTCCCCTTTGGTGCTGCAAGAAAGTCTTTAATTTCTTTCGCCTTCTCTTTGGCAACCTGTTCGACGATTTCCTGTTTTTTCGTTTCTTCGGCAGTTTTAATCGCGGCTATTTCATCATTTTTCTGGTTATCTCGAAGTTGTGCTTCCTGTTGAGCTTTGAATTCGTCCAATCTTCGTTCACTCGCGGTCTTTTCTGCGGACACTTGCCGATTTGCCAAATCTTGAGATTCCTTTTCGGCAGCGATTTGTTGTTGTTTTTTCTGATCAACTGCTGCTTGGTAGCCTTTTTGTATTTCATCCAGGGAATCTAGAATTGACAATAATGCTTTTGGCTCGCGAATGGTTTTTTCAGGGTGGCCTCCAGTATTTTCACCGGGAAACAGTTGAATTTCTAACACCAACCGCTGCATTTCAGATGGAATGCTAGAATCTTTATTGAAATCATCTTCTCCGCTCGTATCAGCACTATAGATATAGGTGTAGTCGCCGGTCAGACCATGAAAAGTTCCCCGCGTTGTAGAGCCATAAGCTTCATACCAATTTGTCCAAGCCACGCAATCATTTAGCAGCGTTCGTAGGTTTTCAATGAATTGGTGGTTGTTCATATCAACCTTAAAATGATCGCTTGGAGCCGGGCGGCGTGTCAATTTGGAGCGCAGACCCGATGCGAGCGGTCCAGAATAATCAAAAGTGCCGGCGTCCATCGAAAAAACCGCTTCGCATACTGTTCTTTTTTGAATCGATTTGCTGAATGGAACGATGGCTTGAATCCGCAACTCAAATTGTTGTTGGCCAAACTCGTTTGTAACTAGTTTTGTCTCTGTCACTTTCCAATTTTCATCGGCATATACCTTGAATGGAGAATATCCCGAAATCGGACCTGAAATCACTTTAACAATTCCGCCGTCCATAAATTCCAAACTCGCAAAAATGGAATTTGATGAGATGAAAATCAATGTGAGAACGAGAATGATATTCTTCATAAAAGTAATGCTATTTTCGTGTCATACCCTGTCAATAGTATTTTTCCGCTCTACGAAATACTACCGTAGGATTTACAATATATCTGTTTGTGTGTCTAATCCAATAAGCGGCATTCATCACAATGACAAACTTTATATTTCGATTTGCGTTTCCACGTTGCCGGATGGCTACAAAAAAACGCCTTACCCTTAACATCTTTGAAACAAAGGTTGGAAACTTCAACGTTTTTCCCGATTCCTTTTCCAGCCCATTTTCTCCAGCTTTCAAGAAAAGAACCCAAAGGTTGCCCACATTTTCGCTCTTCGGGATCAGCACTCCAAGCTCCCGCAAACATTACTTTGAAATCATCCATGATAGCAAATTTAGCAACCAATTGTGACCAAACCTGGAACGCAGTCTTGTGAAGATTTACTGGAAGTTGACCAGTTGGATTATCACAAGTACGCAACCCCCAAACAGCATTTGTTACCAGCCATGTTTTTTTGTTGTCCCAAATTAATGGCTTCCATTTTTTATGATTGTAAAGGTTATATATAGTGGCATCATTCACTTTACAAGCTTCACGAATATAGTTAACATTATATTCTAAGGATTCCTCTTGTGATTTCTTAAGTGAGTCCGTTGAGTTTGAACTGCAATACCAATCTTGCATAATGAAAATGCCCTGAATTATTCCAGGAGTTGCATCTGCTTTCCGCCAATTCAGCCAAGGGCAAGCAATGACCCCTCCTAGCTTGTTCGATTTGAACGGATTCATTTTTCCAACAAGCAACCCCCACGCCTTTTTTTCTAAATCAACAAGCAAATCTTTCATGCAGTCAATTCAAAGCTACTTCATCCCAGCTGTCCATCCCAAAATGAATTCAGGAAAAGAGTCCGTTGCCAATGCAGAATTCGGATTTGCGGTTGTAGCGTCGAGCCTGCCGCCGCCGCGCCGGAGCGGCGCTATGGCGCGCCACGAAGGCGGGTGGCTCGAACTAATCGGCGCACAGCGCCGACACTACACGTCCCCAGCGCCGTAGGCGCGGCATATTTGTAGAACTACAATCCAAATAAAATTTTAGCCCCGTCGAGGGGCGGCATATTCCGACGATGTCGCTCCTGAACGGAGCTTTGGTATTTTTGATTTCACAAACTACAAAGATTTCGCGCCTACGGCGTTGGCAGAATTGATTGAACGTCCTCTCTCAATTTCCGGCGTCGCTCCGCGACATCGCTCTTGTCTTATTTTTGGCCAGGCGATGAGACAGGGTGTGTCGCAGTTTTGGTTCGTTGGTCACGGCAGCGGGTGGATTGGGCGCAAATGAACCTTGTTCAGCGTTTGGAATACGTTAGGAAATGGTTTTTCTTCCAAAGAAAGCCATTTTTGGGGTTAAACAAATGATTTCCTTTGGCTTGTAAAAGTTTTTCCTTCCCTTCCCAATGACTTTCCATCCAAGGAAAATGATTTTCCAAGTTTAGGAAATGACTTTCCTTCCAAGAGAAATGATTTCTCTTCCAAGGAAAATGATTTTCCCAGTTAAGAAAATGTTTCCGCTTCCAAGCCCAAAGACTTACCTTCCAAGGAAAATGACGGATGAACCTTGGTTTGCGGCGAACAAGGTTTGGTTTTTTAATTAAAATAGCTGGCATGGATTATGCAAAGTTCGCCCGCAAGAACTTCCCGCAGTCATGACCACAACGGCCATGCCGGGCGGTTCAACTTAAAGGGAAAGATAGGGTTATGTTAAACTACAGGGTCTCGCTCTCATTCACCGGCTTGTCGGATTCCGATCTGGACGAGTTTGCCAGCAACATCGTGGTCAGTCTCACGGGCAACGCGGCGTTTCCTACGCCGCTGGTCCCGCTGAAGACTCTCGACGCGGCGCAATCGGCGTTTCACGACGCAATGCTGGCGGCAGTGCAGGGCGGTACGCAGTTGACAGCGCTCAAAAATGAGGCGCGCACCGCATTGGAAGACTTGTTGCGGCAGGAGGCGAGTTATGTGCAGGCCACCGCCAGCCATAACTTGTCCACGCTGTTGTCATCGGGTTTTGAGGTCAACAGCACAAACCGAGCGCAATCGGAGTTGGACGCGCCGACGATCGTCGGTCTGGATAACGGAATGACGACGCAGTTGATTCTGCGGATGCAGCCGGTGGCCAACGCCAAGTCGTATGAAGTACAAACCAAAAACGGCGGCGGCTGGACGCCGGCGGGTGTGTTCGCGCAGACACGCGGAATCGTGCTGCCGGGTTTGACGCCGGGGCAAAACTATTCTGTGCAGGCGCGTGCGATTGGCGGCAGCACGGGTTACAGCGATTGGAGCGACCCGGTCAGCCACATGGTGATATGAACGGAAAGTGAGGGTCAGCAGCCGGAATGAGAAAATCGTTCCGGCTGTTTTTTTATTTGCCGGACGGTCAATCTTCGCGCGCCGGGATTGGCCGGACGGTTATCCGCAAAACCAAAACCGGCCACCCGCCATTTCCTCTCCTGGGGGAGAGGAAAAAAGGTGAGGGCGAGCGTAAAACACATTCCAATTTTTCACTACAGGCTTTACACTCCAAATCATGGCCCTCATCAAATGTCATGAATGCGGTGGACAAATCAGCGACCATGCGAAGAATTGTTCCCAATGCGGCGCACCGGTCATCGCCACCATCAAACGGAAGCAGAAAGCGGCGCTCATAGGTTTTGGCGTCCGGTTGGGTTTCGCAGCCATCTTTGCCATCATTATTTGGATTACCTTTCACCGATTCATGGACAAGGCAATGGCCCCGCTAAAAGCGATGCATCAACAGCAGCAATCGCACTAATTTTTCAAACTGATTGCGCTAAAACCAAAATTATTGAAACAGGGAAACCAGACGCAGACCTAAAATGAAATACTTTGCCATCGTCCTCTGTATAGGGGCTGCTTGTGCCTTTGCCCAAACGAACGAGCCGATACTCGCTCAAATCAAAATTGCCGCCGACGCGGGTGATCCGGTCGCACAAGACAAGATGGGCGCGGTTTACGACACGGCGAACGCAGAAGCCTGGTTTCGGAAGGCCGCAGAACAGGGCTATGTCCATTCGGAAGGGCGGCTTGGGAATATGTTGCTCATGCGGAGCCGTATAACTTTTGTTCTTAAACCATCCGCCCGCGCTGCCATTGAGCCGGAGGCGCTAAAATGGATCATCCTTGCCGCCAATCAGGGTGATAAGCAGGGGCAGGCTGACTTTGCGAGTATTTATCTTGAGGGCAAGCTGGTAAAACAGGATTTGATTGAAGCCTATAAATGGGGGGAGTTGTCCTTTGAAAATCCACAGCAGGAATTTATAGTATTTTCAGGTGATTCCATCCGTAACGCGGCGATCCTGAAAATGAATGCCGATCAAATTGCGGAAGCGCGCAAGCGCGTCGCTGCGTTTGCCCCGCACAAGCCGCAGCAATCCGATCTGCCGGAACCCGCTTGGGTCCAGAAAATCAAACTTGTCGGCATGAGTGGCACGCCCGACCATCGTCTTGCCCTCATCAATAATAAGCCGGAACCATGCAGTTGAGCCGTTAAATTGACCGAAGCAAACAACGCAACAAGTGAAATGACAACCTGTTACAGAGCAAATTCCTACTGCATTGCAGTCGGTTTTCCTCACCGTATGGTGACGGCAAATCAGGCTCAAAACGTTTCAATAGGGGAGCCTTGCAGCGGGATTTCTATTGCCGGATGAGATTCCTACTGCATGGTTCCGGATAAGACATTTGAAAAAGGCGACCAGTTTGCCGTGAAAATCGGCGAAAAACTCGTCACCGTGCATTGTCTTGAAATCCGCGAATCATCCGTGGTCATTTCCATTGAAGGATTGGACGGCACGCGCGAATTAATGATGCCACATTAGCCAAATCCTCCCTTCACCCGGCCATCATCCATCCGCCTTCGTCTGATTTCGGCGCGACAAACAGGAAAAGGAGAATCGTCCGCGTCCCCTTGAAAATCCGCGCGCCGGGATTTGCCGGACACTCCTCCGCAAAACCAAAACCGGCCACCCGCCATCCGTAGCGGCGTCTCGGCAGAGCGCCGCCATCTGAAAAAATGGAAAAGTTTGCGGCGGTCTGCCGACTCGCCGCTACGGAAAAGAAGAATCGTCCGTCGTCCCCTTAAAAATTCGCGCGCCGGGATTGGCCGGCCATCCGCAAAGACTTCCCGCCTCCGCACGGCCCGTTATTCTGCCAATCACATGATTTCCGGGAAATTGGTGGATTGCGTGGATGGCGGCGGGGCATGGGTTGGTTGCGTAGCTGCCGGAGCGTTGGTCGAGACCGTTGAACCCAGCACGGTCAACTGATTGGTGCTATCCAGCGCGATTTCCGGTTTGTCGTTGTAGTTTTTAATTTTGCCCCTTATCTCAATTGTTTTTCCTTTCAGCGCATTTGCGTCGCCAAAAAAACTGCTGTGGCCGTGAAAGATGACCACAGTGAATGGGGAATTAGGAAACGGCTTGTCGAGGTTCAAAAATGTCACGGCGGGGCGGATGGTGACTTGCGCCACCTTGCCCGTCACAATCATTTCCTGACCGTAATATTTATCCGCCTCGCCGGTGCCGATTTTCAACAGTGCGGAAGTGTTGATTTTCGACAGCGTGGGTGCGTTGGTGTCAGCCGCAGACAATTTGATTGCGAATGTCAGGACAACCAGAATCGAAAGAAATGTTCTCATGCAAACAGTGGATGCGTTTTGCCCTGCTTCGGCAACAAAAAAACATTCTACATCCACACGGGATCGCGAGCAGGAATTCCATCCCCTGCCCTGTGGTCACTGATTCTGTGCCGCCAGAAATCTTTCCGCGTCAATCGCCGCCGCGCAACCCGCGCCCGCGGCCGTGATGGCCTGCCGGTAAACGTGATCCGCGCAGTCGCCCGCCACAAACACGCCCGGCACATTCGTCATCGTGCCTTTCCGGGGAATAATGTAGCCGTTGGCGTCCATTTCGATTTGCCCCTTGAAAATTTTTGTATTCGGTCCGTGACCGATGGCGATGAACACGCCCGCGCAGTTCAAAATCGTCTCCGCACCGGTCTTGAGATTTTTCAATTTCACGCCGGTGACCTGGTCCTGCTTCACATCGAGAACCTCCGTCACGGCGGAATCCCAAACCGGCTTGATTTTCGGATTCGACAAGGTACGTTCGGCCATGATTTTTGAGGCGCGCAACGCATCGCGCCGATGCACGAGGTGAACAACCGAGCCAAACCGGGTCAAATAAAGCGCCTCTTCGCACGCGGAATCGCCGCCGCCGACCACGACGAGCGGTTGGTTGCGGAAAACGGGCAAGGCGCCGTCGCAGGTCGCGCAATACGTCACCCCTTTGGTCTCCAGCAAATCTTCGCCGGGCACGCCGAGATGTTTGTGGCTCGCGCCGGTGGCGATGATGACCGCCTCCGCTTCGACCTTTTCGCCGTCCACCGTGAGCGTGAAGGGACGTTTGGAAAAATCCACCGCCTCAACCGTGCCGAAGCTGGCGCGCGCGCCGAACCGTTCGGCTTGTTTCTGCATCCGCGTCATCAATGCGTAGCCGTCCACGCCTTCGGGAAAGCCGGGGAAGTTTTCCACGATGCTGGTGGTGGTGAGCAAACCGCCGGGCTGGCCGCCGGTGAGGACAAGCGGCGACAAATTGGCGCGCGCGGTGTAAAGCGCCGCCGTCCAGCCTGCGCATCCCGAACCGATGATGATGATTTTCCCCATAGGCGGGCGAAAGGTAGTGCGTGAATGCGGCGGATGCAAGTTCGACAGCGCGATTTGCATTTGCCGGACGCGTCTTTTGTGGTTTTACTGGTGCGGATGAATCGCTCAACTCTCACGCATTTGGCCAGGATGGTTGCCGGTTTGTTTTGTTTGAGTGCGCAGTTCATCTGCCACGCGCAATCCACCCCGACCAATCTGTGGCTGCTTCGGATGTCGGGTTATATTGCTGATTCGTCGCCGGCCATCGCACCGGACGGAACGATTTATCAAGCCGACTTTGCCGGCAAAATGCGGGCTGTTACACGGCAAGGCAGCGTGAAGTGGGCTTTCAAGATCAATTCGGAAATCAAATCGTCCCCGGCAATTGGCGATGACGGAACGATTTATTTCGGCGCGCGCGACCGGATATTTTACGCCGTCATGCCCCAAGGCAAACTTAAATGGACATTTGCAACCGGCGCGTGGATTGATTCTTCACCGGCGATTGCCGGGGACGGGACGATTTATTTCGGTTCGTGGGATGCAAATTTTTACGCACTCAATCCCAACGGCTCAAAGAAATGGGTTTTCGCCACGAGCAACATCGTTGTTTCGTCACCAGCGATTGGGGCGGACGGAACAATATACTTCGGCTCGCACGACAAGAAGTTTTACGCGCTAAAACCGGACGGCAAACTTTTGTGGGCGTTCACGACCGGTGCGCCCATCATTTCCTCCCCGGCCATCAATCCGGACGGTGTCATTTATTTCACTTCGACCGATGGCAATCTTTACGCGCTGCGACCGGACGGTTCGGAACGCTGGCGTTTGCACACCGGCGGCGTGACCGAGTCCTCGCCGGTCCTCGACGAAAGCGGGAACCTTTACCTGGCGGTTGGTGCCTGTCTCTGGTCGGTTGACCGGAACGGAAAAAAACGGTGGGATTGTTGTTCGGCGGTCCCCGTAGATGCCACTCCCGCCGTGGCCGCAAACGACGAGGTTTATTTTTCCGCGCCGTGGCGGAGCCTGTTCGCCTTTCAAAACGACCGCACCGATTTGTGGCACTTCTCCACGGCCGCGAATCTCGTCGCTTCGCCGGTCATTGGCGACGACGGAACCATTTATGTCTGCGACGGCATGTTTTTGCGTGCCATCAATTCCACCAACGAGCTGGCGCCGCCGGCAAAAAGTTCATGGCCGATGTTCCGCGCCAACGCCCGACACACCGGCCGGGTGCAAAGAGTGAATTGAACGGCTTCCAGGGTTTATCCCGATTTCCGGCAGCCATCGGGTGGAGCGCAATTCTTGGGAGGCCGGCGCCCCCAAGCGTTACAGCCGTTCGCGCCCGCTGAAGCCGGTGTCGAGGTCGTGCCAGAATTCGATCTCCTCCTCGTCCTGTTCCCAGCAGAGGAAAACCTCCTTGCCCCCCATGATGGCGGGAAAATCAATCAAGCCGCGCTCCAAATCCTTGATGTAAATCCGGCGGCGTTGAAATTCGCCGAGAACCTCCTGCATGTCCGCCAGCGCGCGAATCCAGTTGTTCACCGTTTCGCCGCCGATGTCGTTCCCCTGCTCCGTCAAACCGCTCAGCCGTTTGTCGAAGCGTTCCAATTCATGACGCAGCCGGTTGAGTCGCTCCAGCCATTTGCGAATTTGCGGCAACAGCGCATGCGCCTCGTCGCGGGTGTAATGTTTGTCAAAACGATGTTCCATGGGTTGGGCCCGGCCGGCTGGTGAAATAAATGCCGTTCGCGGCGGCGCGGTGGGCAACCGCACGCGAACGGATGAATCAATGCGCAAGCCAGATTACTGCTGCCAGGTGCGCTTCTTGTGACGATTCAAGCGCAACTTCTTGCGCCGTTTGTGCTTGTTGATTTTTGCCTTGCGGCGTTTTTTTAATGAACCCATAACGTGTTGCCCCAATGGAGTAATGGAGAATTGGAGTAATGCAAACCAAATTTTCAAAATAAATTTTCAATGGTCCGCCTTCCCCTCAACTTGGGCCCATTGCCGCGGCTGGCTTGACCGGCGGATCCACCCGACGCCTCACGGAAGCGATGTCCCCCGCCCGGGCGGGAAAATCATTGGTTTTGTTTCGCACGGAAGAACGCGCGGGCGTTTGTTTTGACTGACGGATCGGTCAGGAGCAGGGCCCCCAGGTTGTTGGTCAGCACAAGAAATGGCGTCCAGTTCAGGCGGTCGGTGGATTTCTCAATGAAATACCGGCCACCAGTTTCGGAGTTAAACTCGAATTGATAGGTGTGCGTGCCGTCAATACCCAAGGAGATCAGCATCGGCGGCGGATAAACGATCCCGGCCAGGTCCTCCGAAAAATCCGGCAGCGGGAGTGTGAGGCTGCCTTTGATCGTGGCGGCTTCCGTCATTCCGATGAAGGCCACACTGGCCGGGTCATACCATTCGGTAAAAAAGTTTTCTGCCGGCCAGTTGGTCATTATCACCATTTGTCCGTGCTGCAAGGGCAAGGTCGCGTTTGTCCCGCCAGCCGGAAAGGCGGCGTCAGGCTAAACCACGTAAAGCAATGATTCATGCGAACCGCGCATACCGATGGCCTCGGGTGAAGGCTGCCAGTTGGCGGCATAGGTCGCTGGAAGAACCTGGTTGAGCTGCACCCAATCGAGATAAAACCAGTCGTTGCCCGCGTTGGTGATGGTAATAATGTGTTTGCCGGCGGGCAGATTGACCGAAATGTCGGTGTTGTATTCTTCGTCCACGTCATAAGCGCCATCCAGGTTCGGAAGGTTGGTGCTGAAAAGCTGGGTGTTGTCCGCGAGCACGACCATGATTGAGCCGTCCGATACTGAATTCAGGTGCATGACCAACTGCGCGTTGTTGGTGAACCACGCGCTCAGTTGGAACGGCGTTTCAAATCCGAGCGCCAGATGCCATGAACAAAACTGTTCAGCTTGCCTGCGGAATAATTGGCGGCGAATGCGTTTGGAATGGCAAATTGCCCGGGGGTCATATCAGCCCATCCGCCATCCAAGGGGAGTTGCACGTTGAACGGCTGGCCGCCCGGTATCGGATCACCCACCGTTGACGGCGGCGTGCCCGAAGTTTGAAAATTAATATTTATCCACGTGCCGTGTCCCCAGCCGGTGCGATTCAAAATGGCGCCGAGTGCTCAATAAACCGGATGGTCGTTTTCGCTGTCAATGATCTCCCAATACCACGACATGGCGGTGCCGACGGAACCGCCGAGCGCACCACCCCAGATGCCTTCGCGCCAGCCGCGCAGATAGAGATCATTGGTGCGGTTCCAACCTCGCCAGTCGGTGCCGAATTCTCCGATCATCACCGGTTTGCCGTAACGTTGCAGAAAGGATTGCGCGACCCCGGACAATTGAGTGGCCGGCCCAAGCTCTCCCTAGGAGTGATAAGCCGCAAAGTCGAGCTGCGGCAGTGACCAGATTTCCGGGCGGTCGCTGCTGCCGGTGAGGCTCGTCGTGACGAGATGGCCAAAGAAGTCGTTGGTGTGCATCCAGCCGCCCATCACACCGTGCCAGGCCGCGACATTGGTGGAGTTCAGATAGGCGTAATCGTTGTCAATCTCGTTGAAATATTCCCACGCAAGCAGATTTTGACTATAACCGTAGCGGGCGATGAGATAGCGCAGGCTTTTGGGTAAATTTTTATGGCTGTCGCGTTGGTGAAGAAATCGTTCGCGGTCGTGCAGGGTCCGCCGTTGGTAATGTTGTAAGGATTCTGCGGCCAGACATTATTGCCGCCCCAATAATCGGGCTCCGTTGCGAACATACCGTGGTAATCGAGGCAAAGCAGCAGGTAAATGCCGCGTTGTTCGGCCAGTTGAAACACGTAGTCCAGTTGCCAGGCCGGCTGTAGCGAATAGTTGTTCAGTGAAGCAACTGTATCTTCAATGCCAAAAGCCCACGGGCACCCGCTCTTGAAATCCCGCGTGTGTGACACACCCGCCCTGACTCAGCTTCGCATAAAGTCTCCGTTGCATGAATGGTGAACAGAAAGATTTTTTGAGAGTCACGCCGCCAGCCAGTTTGGACGCACTGGAAAACAGCGTGCGGGGCGAACCAGGTTTCATTGATGAAAAGCAACTGCTGGTCCGGCTGCCCGTGAGCCGCCGGACTCTGGGCAACTGGAAAGCTAAAGGAATGCTGCCCTTTATCAAGATCGGCAGACGTTGCCTGTATGACTGGGCGAGCGTGCAAGCTCCTACGGCGACAGCGAGGAGGACCGTCGTGAGCGGCCGGCGCGTGCATTCCACTCGATATAATTGGCCCCTGTCTGATAACGGCGCAAGAAGCGCTTTGGCTTTTTGGCCTGGAGCAAAAAAGTCCTGATCTTGTGGGGTGTTCCCACAAGACCAGGGGCGATTGAATACTTCTCATTCTACTCGCTTGCCGTCGCGGTAGAAGTCCCGGCGCACCGTGAGGTTACCAGTTCGGGAGCACCGTGATGTCATAGGTGATGTCTTCCGTGACATAGATGCCGCCAGGGCCGACCTCCCCGACAAAGTGAATCTTGTGTTTCCCTGGCGAAAGCGGGGACAGCATGAGATACACTCCATCCGCCACTGCGGGATAAATGGTCGTTCCCCCCGGAATGCACGTTACACCATTGAATACCGGAAGAAAGTTGCCGTGCTCCGCCGTGGTGTAGCTGAAAGGCGGAGACACCACGTTATAGATTGTGTTGGTCGGGTTGTCCAGACCGGCGACCGCCACTCCATCAATGGTGCAGGTGGTCGCCGTGACGGCACTCCACGCTCCCGTGGCCTCCGCCGCCAGTTCATCCGCTGTAAGCGAAGTCATCGGGCAACCGGTGTTATCCGCCTCGGCGCTCAGAATCGTAAAAAACAGCGGGGTTTTAGCGGGAATGATGACATGGTTGGTTACAGTGATGCTTCCGGGCGCTCCAGCCAGAAACAGCACGCGGCTGGCGGGTCCGGTGCAAATGCCCGGCTCACCCACCAATTCCACATAGTTCGTGTCCTGCCCCAGATTCCACTGCCACCACTTGGCCGACCATTCCTGGTAACTGAGTCCATAAGGCAGTGACGACGGCGGGAGGACCTGACCCGACGAGGACGAAGCTGCGATCACCAGCAGCAGGAGACCCGCCAAAGCCGAACCGAATCGAACGGGCCGGGGTATTAGCTTACTTAGTGTGAGTTGCTGTTTCATTATTTGTTCTTTCTCTTCAGGCGCAAGGCGCCTGGTTTTGGTTTTTGGTTTTGAGCGACATCGCCCACCGAATGACAATGTACATACTGCGCACAAAAGCGCAAGCTGTTTTAATGAAAAGGTTAAGAATAATTAATTGAAGCTGACCGGATTGGTGAAAGAAGATTTCCTGACGTGCCGGGATAATTGTTAGAGCGAGTGGTGACCGACATTCGGACGGGTTCACCGTTGTCTTGAGGGCGCAAGAATCGCCGGCTTTACTCTTCCCGTAACCCGTGTCTGACACTTTGATTAACTCGGTGCAGACAGTTCCCAAAACGGCCTTTCGCAAAAAGGAGGGGAATTCACACACGAACGGCGGACGCGATTCTGCTCCCTACCGCACCACCCCGCCATGACGATCGGCCAAAAAACAAGAGAGTCCTCATTTGCCGGACACTCGCCACAATGCCTTTGTAACTGACGAGCGTGCAAAGCACACTCCTACGGCGACACCGAGGAGGCCAGCCGTAGCACAATCGGCAGAGGTGTTTTTATAGGCCCGAAAAATTCATGCCCTGCTTCGTAAAAGTGAAGGGGGTGTGGCCTAATATGTTTTTGCGCGGCCCGCCTCATCACCTCACATTGCCTTGGAGTGGCTCGCCTTTGCGGCGTGCCTTTACGCAGGACGCGCTTTGATTCGCCGGTCGGGGCTGAGAGACATGCCCCCAAACCGTCCTGCGCCACGCCAGCGTTAAAACCACTGATTTCAAATTGATTGCGTTTTGATTGCACTTTGGCAGGTCAACACGGGGACACACAAGGAAACACAAACGAAGTGATAAAGTGGGCTATTCCATTGGCGTTATTGGCGGAAGTCGAGACAGGCCAAAACAGGCCAAAATCAATAAACCACCTTGTTCAGCGGATATTCGATGATGCCTTCCGCGCCAGCGGCTTTGAGTTGCGGAATCAATTCGCGCACGACGTGCTCGTCAATGATCGTCTCCACGGCCACCCAGCCCTTCAGGCTCAGGTTGGAAATGGTCGGGTTGCGCAACGCCGGCAAACTCTTGAGCAAGCTCTTAAGATTTTTCTTGGCAATGTTCATTTTCAAACCGACTTTCGCTTCGGCCTCCAGCGCGCCCTTCAGCAGCATCGAGAGCGTCTCGATTTTTTTCCGCTTCCAGGAATCCTTCCACGCGTCGTAATTGGCGATGAGCCGCGGCGTGGAACTGAGCAGTTCGTCCACGATGCGCAGCTTGTTCGCCCTCAGCGACGAGCCGGTCTCGGTGACTTCCACGATCGCGTCCACCAATTCGTGCGCCTTCACCTCGGTCGCACCCCAGGAAAATTCCACCTCGGCCGTTACACCGTTCTTCTTCAGATATTTCCTCGTCAGGTTGACCACCTCGGTGGCAATGCGCTTGCCCTCGAGGTCCTTCACCGATTTCACCGGCGAATCCTCCGGCACGCACAACACCCAGCGGGCCGGGCGGCGCGAAACCTTGCTGAACAGAAACTCGCCCACCTCGTGGACCTTCGAGCCGTTCTCGATGATCCAATCGTAACCGGTGATGCCGCAATCGAGATAGCCGTGCTCGACGTAGCGGCTGATTTCCTGCGCGCGAATCAGCCGGATTTCCAGCTCGTCGTCATCCACGTAGGGGATGTAGGAACGGGTGCTGACCTGGATGTTAAAGCCGGCCTTGGCCATTTTTTCAATGGTAGCCTCCTGCAAACTGCCCTTTGGCAGACCGAATCTTAATTTCTTGCTCATTCAAAAAAATTTTAACGCACAGGCGCGAATACCGTTTCGACGATTCCTTCCCGCGTGTGACGGGGTTAATCTGCCAACTCCGGCGCAGAAACGCCACCTTCTTCTTTTCGGCCTTTTCCTCCGGGCCAACGCGGCGAGCCATTTGCGGGCGTATGGTCCGAAAGAACGGACTTTAAAATGGAGCGCGGGTTGACCCCTCATTATCCATGCCGCAATTCTCCATGTCAGGGATGGACAAAGCCCCAGCCGCAGTTCAACATTCTTCGCGGCTGTTCAACCGCGTGACGGATGCCGTCTGGTCTGGTCAAATATTCTTGAAATGAGCCAAAACAAAGTGAGGTCATCCACCCTCCGCAGTGCTGCTGCCGACAATGCATCCACCGTTCCCAGTGACGCCCTTGAAGTGCCGGCTCGCCCTTCCCGCCACGGCTACGGAGGACGGGAGCTGAGAGTACTCCCGACAGTTCTGTTGAGCATTTCCCTTATGGCCTGCTCGTCAGCTCAGGCTAAACCGAAGTTCAACGCAAGTGAAGTCACCGGCCCATGCCAGCAGTTGATAATTTGCGATCTGGACGGCGACGGTCTCAAGGATCTGGTTCTGATGGACGACACCAATCTATCCATCTTCTACCAGGATCCCAAACGAGGCTTCACTCGCGAACCGCAACAAACCTATCGTCTCGAGCCCCGGCCGTGTCTGGTCTGGGCGGCCAGACTGGGCGGGCCGGCCGAAAGTTTGCTCGTCATGACCAGCGACGGAGTGACCGAGCTTTGTTTTACCAATCGAACCGGTCCTCCCACCATCCGGCAAATCATCAGGCAAGCCACGATTGTTCCGGAGGCGATGGATGCGGCGGAAGGCACGAACGCGATTTACTTTCCGTTGTCGGTCGAGACGGGCCTTCGCCGCGCCGCAGCAGCCGCAGGAGGTGATCTGGATCGGGCTACGGCCACGCAGGCCGGCGGCGGCTGGCCGCTGCTGCTGGTGCCGGCGGCGGACGGACTTCAGGTCTGGTCCACCCTCCGCAGTGCTGCTGCGCCCGTACTCCGCAGTAGTACTGCTATGGAGAATGGAGAGGACGGGCAACATCGCGACGAGTGGCGTCAGGTACAAGTCATCGGCCATGCCATCGAAACCGGCCTGCAACTGTCAGTGACCAATCCCGGATATACCATGTTGCTTGGATTCGACCTGAGCGTGGGCGACGTCAATGGCGACGGACGCGAGGATCTGATGGTAAGACGCAGTAATGGCTGGACCAATACCTACAACCTTTACCTTCAGCAGACCAATGGCCTGTTCGCCCTTGAACCGGCGTTAACCTACGCGGACAAGGTGGAACCGTTCTCATGGCTTTGCTGGGCCGACCTCAATCGCGACGGCAAAGTGGATCTGATCAAGAGCGTCTGGTTGAACGAGCCTTCATTCATACCAGCGGTTCCTTCCGGCAAAGTGCTGGTGAGCACTTATATTGCCGACGAGTACGGCCGGATTCCGGCCGAACCGCAACAGGTCTTTCGCAAGAACGACTGGACACCCGCAGTGCCGGTGGTGGACGTGGACAGCGATGGTTTTATGGACCTGGTTTTGGGCTACAGTCACATCGAGGACAGGGAGGGCTTTAGCAAGATGATCACCGCCAAAAAGCTCGATTACAGTCTCCGGTTTTACTTCTACCGGCCAGGAGCCGGCTTTCCAAAAGAGGCGGACTGTCAACGCGACGTTGTCATCCATCTGGATCGAGCCGAGATGCAGGAGGAGCTGGCTCAATATTTCGGGCGCTACGTCAAGCTCGGCGGCGATTTTAACGGGGATGGCAAAACGGATTTGTTGGTGCGGGACCATAGCGATGACATCTCGGTTTACTTTTTTGTTTCTCGGGAGAAAGGGTTCAGCCTGGAACCGGACCTGCGATTCAGTTGCCCGGAGCCGATTGACGAATGGCAGGTTGCGGACCTGAACAACGATGGCGTCAGTGATCTGATCGTGAAACTGGCGAAGCAAAAGGGCTATCGAATATTCATCAGCCAGAAATAACCATGTTTTTTTTACCGCCAACCCGGATATTTCTCGCTCGCCGTAACAGCCGACGTGAGGAGGTTCCAACTTCTCGTGCGCTGGACTGCCGGGCAGAGTTAGAGCCTCCTCACGTCGGCTGCTACAGGCTGTCTGCACTTCAATCAGCGTGGAGAATATTTGGGCTGGTTCTGCTGATATTCGACACTGTGAATGCGGTCCGGGCCGACCCGGTTGAACTGTCGCGCCAATTAATCACACTTCCAGCCAGCGCCGGGGAGCCGCTTTTTGTTGATATCGAAGGGAATGGACGCTGTAATCTGCTCGTGATTGATACGGGGGAGAAAAAACTTCTGAACTATCGCCAGCGCCCGGACGGCTTCACCAACTCACCCGATCAGGTCATTCCCCTGCCGCCACAAACCGCCTGGGTCGCCCCGTGCGACGTGGATGCGCATCCGGGTCTTGAACTGCTGATGTCCACCGCCACCGGGTTGTTTTATTGCCGGCAGAACGCCGGCCTGTTCGAATCAGAGCGACACCCGCTCATCGAGGTAAGCCAGGTATTCACCAACTACGACCTGCCAACCCTGACTTTGCTGACCACGAACAAAGCCGGAACGAACGATTTAATCCCGGTGATTTCCGCGGGGCAGACCGTGCTGTATCATCGGAACAGTGCTTATGAGTGGAATCCCGGATCGCCGCTGGCCCTCAATGTGAAACAAACGGCTTGGTCCGCCAACCGTTACCTGTGGCGCGACCCCTGGGCGTTGGGAGCAAACCCTGCACACAACTTGCGCGTACAACAATCATTTCAGGCCAAACCAGAACAGGAGCGGGACCAGGAGCCGGAGAATGAAGCCATCCGGAAGATCATCGCCGACATGAAAAAAAACGCCGCGGCGAGTCCGCCACACACAGCCCGCGTGGACGTGGATGGTGATGGCCGGGAAGACCTGGTTCTGTGGCAGGTCAGCGGCAAGCTGGATTTCAAAACCGACGTTTATATTTTCCTGCGCGGCGTGGACCAAAAGTTGCCCGAGCGGCCAACGCAAGTTCTGCACTGTCGCGGGTTGCCGATTCCCATCGGTTCGACGGTAAGGCCATCGCCCGTGATTGATCTGAATGGCGATGGCATTTGTGAACTGGTTCTGCTCGAACTCAAGACCAGCATTACCTCCGCGAACGGGCTGATGGAAACAGTGCTCTCGCACGGACTGGATTGGTCGCTCACGATCCGGTCGTTCCAACACGGTGCCTTTTCCCGCAGTCCGGACGCGTCCGTGCTGGTGACGGGGATCCTGCCGTCGGAAATTCTGGCCGGGTGGCCGTTCCTTATTCAAGGAGACTTCAATGGCGACGGCCGCCTCGATCTTCTGGTCAGACGTTCGGACACTCAATGGAATGTTTTTCTCAGCACGACGAACGGACACTGGTTCGCACCGCAACCTGCAATGACTTTCGACGTGCCAGTGCACGGCTATATTGAAATCAAGGACCTGAACGGCGATGGGTTGTCGGATGTCATCTGGCACGAGTGGGACAAGCCCAACCTTTCAATTTTCATGTCGCCACCACGCCAGGCAAAAGGTAAAAACCCATGATGGAATCTCCGCCAGCACTGGCTTTGGAAGACGTCTCCAAGCGATTTGGGCGCATTCAGGCGGTGGACCATCTTTCCCTGCAGGTTGAACCCGGCCACCTGGCCGGGTTTCTTGGGCCAAACGGAGCGGGCAAGAGCACCACGCTTTATATGATCCCCCGGCTGGTGCGGCCCACCAACGGTCGCATCAGCCTCTTCGGCGTGGATATCTGGAAAGATTACAAAAAGGCAATCAGCTCGGTGGGCATCACCGTGGAGACACCGGCTTTTTACGAGTACCTGTCCGGCCGGAAGAACCTCGAACTCGCCGCCCGTTTGCTCGACAACGTCTTCCCGCATGAAATCGACGAAATTCTGGAACGGATCGGCCTGGCGGAGCGGCAGCATGATCGCGTGCGGGTTTATTCGACCGGCATGAAACAGCGCCTGGGCATCGGCCGGGCATTGCTGGGTCGGCCACGCCTCCTGATCCTGGACGAGCCGACCAACGGGATGGATCCCGAGGGAACCCACGAAGTGCTCTCGTTCCTGCGCGAAAAAGTCAGTAACGACGGGCTTACGATATTTATCTCCAGCCATTTGATGTCCGAAATCGAGGAGTTTTGCGACACGGTCTTTGTCATCAATCGCGGGCATCTGGTTGCTTCTGGCAGCGTGAAGGAGTTGTTGAAACCGCATGAACGGATCGTGCGGGTCACCTTCCAGGGCAAGGTTCCCGGTCGCGATTTCATTTCGCGCCACGAACAGATTCGGAACGTGGAATCCGTGACGGCGGACACCGTGGAGATCACGCTGGCCCAGGACGATTCCGCATGGCTGAACCAATGTCTGCAGCAGGCGGGATTCAGAGTTTCGGCCATTGCACCCAAACAAAAGACCTTGAAAGAGTTTTTCCTTTCCATCACGGGCCTTCGCCACGCTGAAATGTCTCCTTCGATTGACCGGGCTTCGTCCATGCAAACCAGGTCTGGCGCGTCGCAGGGCCAGGCCTCGGCCACGCAGGCGGGCCTTCGCCACGCCGAAGTGCCGCTTAAGATGGATCAGGCTCCGGCCGCGCACACGGGAGACAAACCCTATGAGTAGCCTACAGGATTCTAACATCGCACATCGGGGCCATAAACCGCGATGCAGCGCAGGCTTTCCAGCCTGCGGGTTCTGGGGACTTTCCAGTCCCCAGTTGCTGGCCGCCAGAAACACGGGACAAGAATGTCCCGTGAACCCGCAGACAAGAATGTCTGCGCTACGATGAGGTCGTTCATGAAAAGCCAATTCGTACCATTGCTGCGAAACGAGGTCGCAAAGGCGGCGCGCCGCAAGCTGTCTTACTTCGGCATTTTAGGCGTGGGACTGGTGTGTGTGATCATTTATTTTGTCGCCGGGCAGCTCAGCAATGCAGCCACGGTGAACGCCTGGGGCTATGTCAGTTTTTCCATGCAAATGGTCTTCACGGACATTGGCCCGATTTCCATCATCGCGTTCGCGGCCATGTTGATGGCGGAAGAAACGGGCACCGGCACGATCCGCGCCGCGCTGGCCGCTCCGGTGCATCGTTGGGAGTTGTACCTGGCCAAAGCGGTCACCGGGTTGCTTTACATGATGGTCCTCTCCGCCGCCGCTCTGCTGTTCTCTGCGGCGCTAGCCAAAATCCATTACCACTTCGGCGCGGTGGGCGATTCCATGGGAGTTGTCTATAGCCGGAACCAGGCGATGCAACAGTTCTTGTTGGGATGCGCGCTCAGTTGGATACCGTTGGGGGCCCTCGTGATGTACGGCCTCCTGATCTCCACCATGTTTCGCAATCCGGGCGTGGCCGTGGCGGTGGGCATCAGCTCTCTGTTCCTCATCAATTTCACCAAGCACCTGGTGGGACTCGATCCCTACATCTTCACCCGCTACATCGATTACTCCTGGCTGAACCTCCTGCAGATCGCCCAGGGAATGGATTATCAATGGCGCCCCGAAGTCTGGATGATGATCGAATTGTCCGGAGTGTCCGCCGTCGTCACCTTCAGCACCGGCCTGATCCTTTTTGTGAGACAAGACCTCAACCATTAGTCCGGCGCACCGGTTCGCCATCTTCAATCCTCGCCGGTGAATTTGCGCCACGCACGCAATTGGCGCACTCAACCTTTCGTTGTGAACCTGACGCAACCGGAATTGGTCAGCGACCCCGGGTGATTGTGTGAGCCAAAACACGACCCCATGAATAACGAAAATATGACGGCGAACAATGATCGCGTCCGGGCGCCACGCCTCCGGGTTGCGTCCCCGTGGCGCTACTTCACGCTTTGAATGGTCCACCTGTCATCCACTTTCACCAGCACGAAGGCAGACAACCCCGACACCGCCTCGCCCGCGTACCAGGTGCCGATGGCTTCGGACACATCGTTCGTCGGGTCCATGGCTTTCGCGCTCAGGATTATCGCCGATTTGCCCGTGTCCTTGTCTATCGGCGCCTGGTTCGGATGAAGTTGCATCCGGTTGCTCAGCTTGATGGGCGGAACATGATTTGGAAATTTCCGAATCAGCGCCGCCACCCAGGCATCGTTGCCTTCAAGGAAAACCGCCGTGTATTCGCTGTTGTCCCAAGGGTGTTTTTCCAGCAAATAGCCGTAAACCGCCATTTCGATTTTGAAATCGTCCCGGCTCTCAAGTTTCCGGCTGGTGCTGAAGTCATCCGCCTTCTGATTCGTGCGGCACCCGGCCAGTAGACAAAGGAAAACTGCGGCAAAAATAAAAACTGTTTTCATTTTACCCACGGATACACCTAACGCGGCTATCGCCGCAACCACAGATTTTGGACTGCGGCGGGAAGCGAAGCGCCACGCCGCTTTTGAACGCAACCGGCCGTACGGAAAGCGGTGTCGCCGCTGCGCTCTGCCACCGCAGTTCAAATCTTTGTCGTCCGTGCGCGAACCTGTGTCATTGTATTACGGATGGACCCAGCGCGGCTTATGCCGCAACCACAGATTTTGGACTGCGGCGGGAAGCGAAGCGCCACGCCGCTTTTGGAAGCAACCGGCAGCACGGAAAGCGGTGTCGCCGCTGCGCTCTGCCACCGCAGTCCAAATCTTTGTCGTACGTGCGCGAAGTTGCAGGATTGTATTACGGATGAAAAAATTTTCCTCTCCCATCGAACGAGAGGCGGTGGCTGTAGGCCGGCTGAAGGCAGCGTCTGCTTGCTCTAATTCATGTTTATCCGTGTTCATCCGTGGTTGATTTGCTTTTTCCGGATCACCCGTCGTCCCACCACCGAAATTTCCCCGCGCGCAATGGCCGCGATACATTTCGGATAAAGCTCATGCTCGGCAGCCTGAATCCGGTGATGCAGCATCTCCGGCGTGTCATTGTCCAAAACCGGAACCGCCTGCTGCCCGATGATCGGCCCCGCATCCACACCTGCGTCCACGAAATGCACCGTGCAGCCCGTCAGCTTCATGCCGTGATCCAGCGCCTGCTTCCAGGCTTCGAGACCGGGAAACGACGGCAGCAGCGACGGATGGATGTTCACGATGCGCCCCTCGAACGCGCGCAAAAATTCGCCCTTCAGGACCCGCATGAATCCCGCGAGCACAATCAAATCCACTTTCGCCGCCTGCAAAGCGCCGACGAACGCCCGTTCCGCCTCCTCGTCCAGCTTCGTGCGGAATTTCCCCGGCGGGACGAATTGCGCCGGGATTTTCCGGTCGCGTGCGTGCGCTAGGATTCCCGCGTTTTCGACATCGCTCAACACGACGGTGACTTCCGCCGGAATTTTTCCCGCTGCGCAGGCAATGGCAATCGCGGCAAAGTTCGACCCTTTGCCGGAACCAAGCACACCCAGTCGAAATTTATTGCCCACAGCGACTTGAATAACAGAGTGACCATTCAAAACAAGTTGAAAGATGCCGATGTGAATCTCGCCCTTATTCTGATCCCGCTTTGCGCAAGAAGGAACAGTCTGCGCTCGATTTGCGGAATTTCCAGAAATGCCCGATTCGCCGACCGACTGACGAAAGTTCTCCCTCTCCGCCGTCGCCGACGGGGGACTTGAGTTGCTCGGGAAGCAACGAAAGGAATTCGCCGGAGGCGAAGGCCCGCTGCGGGCCGAGCGAGCGGGCGCGAGCGAGTCACTGGGCCGGGTTGAGGTGGCGCTTTTTAAGCCGCCCCCGCCCTGCCCCGCCGGATCGTACACCAGGCCCATGAACAAAATGGATCGGGTTTGGTCATCGCCAATCACGAAGAAAAATGGCCGGTCCACAATCATCTCAAAAGGCCTCACCGGCTCAATGATTGCCTGACTCCGCATAATGAGGGCCGTCACCGCCGCCGCTTCCGTGCCTTCCTCGTTTACCTCCACAAAACTTTTCTGCTTCACCTCACTCACGAAAAGCTGCTCGTCGGCCATGGCTGAGAAATCTGCCCCGTTGCTAAAAGCCTGGCGCATGCCCAAAGCCTTGAGCGGGTCATTCAATTTCACGTCGTAATCCAGTTTGAATCGGGGAAAGGCCAGCGTCCCTTCACGGTCACGAAATCCCGGCAGGATTTTGTCCCGCCACGTGTCGGCATTCAAATCAGCCAGGAGCTTTGCGGGACTGGAATTTGTGTCCGGCAAAAAGAGAACCATCTGCAATCGCCCGCCGGCATAAGGCAGCCGCACGGCTTGAAAGCCGTCAACTTGCTGATAATTGAAGCGCCCGTGCTGCCACATCATCGGTACCTGCTTTGGCGTTCCGCCGGGCAGGACGTTGAATGCGTGGTCTTTGGTTGCCTGTTTGTCAAACGGACGTTCCCACTTGCCCTTGAAATAAATGGCATTGGCCAGAATCACCCGCGTGAGCGGAGGAAACGGCCATCGGACAACTTCCTTGATTTTCCCGTGTGTGCTGTGGTCCGCCCAATCGTTGATGGTTTGCGCCGATTCAGGTTTCCCGAATTCCACGCCGGCCAGTTTCGCCGAGAAATAATTCTTGTTGTCGGAAACAAATCCGGGCTTCAAGTGAAACCCTTCTTTATACCAAATCGCGTTGGCCAGATTCAAAATCACGTTGGTCTGTGAATTCAGGGACTGATTCAAATTCTTGCAGGCGGCGTTGAGCGTTTCCGCCGGCAAACCGGCCGTTTTGAGGACGCGCTGCATTTCCGCCTTGGTATCACCAGCCGCGCCGTTGGCAACCATTTGCAACACGGTCGAAACGCTGAAAGGCGAGATGAAAACATTTGTGCCCGGTTGTTCCCGGGTGATTTGTTTCAGCAAATCAAACGCGAACCCGGTGTTGGCTACGTCCAGCTTTGCCTGGTTTGCCGGCAAATCCGCCAACACGGCCAAACTGGCGGCGCACATTAAAACGCCAAACCAGACTCCGCGCCGATTTGTTTTAGGAAAAATCGTAGCGTTCATGGTGCGAGCTTGCTGTTGTTGACATCACATGTGTTACATTCAGCCCCACCGTTGTTGCAAGCTTTAGCTTGTGCGCGATGGCGACGTTCATTGCATAATAGCGCCAACGTCCCGCCGGCGAGTGAATCGATCCATCGCCACGCAACGGGCCGGCGAGACGCCGGCGCTCCCAGCCCCAGTTCCGTATTCGCGCAGTAGGTTATTTTAATGCCACACCGCTTCGCGGCGTGAACAATGCGGGGGCAACGCATGACGGTCACACTGTTCATTCCTTGTTTTATAGACGCGCTCACAACTGCCCGGTTTGGAAACCCGGTAAACATGGGCGATTTTATTGAATATTTTTATTGAAACTTGCGCCGCTCCCGCGCAGTTTCAAATCGTCATGAGAGCGAACCCTTTCCCTTTCCTCTGCGGCTTGTCCGGCACAGACAAAAGTTCCATAATCTCGGCAGCTCTGTTTTTCGAGTTCAAGCACACTTCACAAGCCTATGAATGCTGAAACAGCCAATCCGGGTGGCAAAAAGATTTTGGTGGTGGATGACGATCAGATCATTTTGAAAACGTTGTCCATTGTGTTGATCTCCAATGGTTATCAGGTGTTCACGGCCACCGATGGGCCGGGAGCCGCCAGCCTTGTTGCCCAGGAAAGGCCGGATTTGATCTTGCTTGACCTCCTGTTCCCGCCCGATGCGGTGAATGTCGGCGGGGCGCTACAGGACGGTTTCTTCATCATTGAATGGCTTCGCCGCATGGGCGAAGCCAAGGACATTCCCATTATCATCATTTCCGGAGACAAGTCGGCGAAGGACAAGAAGAACGCTCTGGCCACCGGAGCGGTGGGATTCTTCCCCAAGCCGATTGACCGTGTCGCATTGTTAGCCACCATTCGCGCCACGCTCGGCGAGGATGCGGGTGACAAGATGCCCGCCTCAGCCTGAATTTAGAGGACCGGGCCGGGTGGATATCACGTCAGGAAAAAAATAGAACCCTCTTGCGTCGGCTCCTGCTTTTTTACACCCCGCCAAACCGCCGGTGGCGGCGCGCGTAGTCCTCCAGCGCGGCGAAGAATTGCGGCTTGCGGAAATCCGGCCAGAGCGTGGGCGTGATGACGAGTTCGGCGTAGGAAATCTGCCACAACAGAAAATTGCTCACGCGCATCTCGCCGCTCGTGCGAATCAGCAGGTCCGGGTCGGGAATGTTCCGCGTCCAGAGATGCTGCGAAATGACTTCCTCGGTAATGGCGGCGGGTTCGAGCTTGCCGTCCCTGGCCTTTTCCGCAATGCGCCGCACGGCGTCCACGATTTCAATGCGGCTGCCGTAGCTCAACGCCATGACGAGCGTCAGGCCGCTGTTTTTGGAAAGGGTCGCGATGGATTTCTTGAGGTGTTCCTGCACGTTTTCCGGCAGGCGGTAAATCTGCCCGATGACCTCCAGCCGCACGTTGTTTTTGTTCAACTCCGGCGTTTCGGTCTTGAGATAGTGGATGAGGTATTTCATCAACGCATCCACCTCGTCCTTGGGGCGGTTCCAATTCTCGGCGGAAAAAGCGTAGAGCGTGAGATATTTGATGCCGAGTTCGCCTGCCGTGCGGATGATCGTCCGTGCCGATTCCGCGCCCTGCCGATGACCCTCGACGCGGGGCAGGCTGCGCTGCTTCGCCCAACGGCCGTTGCCGTCCATGATGATCGCCACGTGCTGCGGCAGCGAGGCTTTGGCTTCGGCGCTCAAATGTGGAGTGGCGGAACTCATTTGCTTGAATGCAGGTTACGCGGGTTGCGTGGATTCAAAAATGAAAAAATAGAACTTTTGCCGTCCCGCTTGTTTGGCAAATGAGACCGTGAATTATTTGGCCTTCAAAAGTCGGTTCACTTCCGACGATATGATTGGAGAAAGCAATCTGACAGTAGTATTGCTGTTTCCGAAATCGGCAACGGCTTCCAATTCGGCAAAAGGAGTTACAACTTCCGGTGGCACGTCGTTTGTCGGCACTTCACCAAATATGCCTTCGCCGTAATACGGCATGATTTTTGTAATGGTGAATGCTTTGGCCTTCGCCAACATTTTGACCAGGCCAAAATAATTCGGTTCATCATCGGGCAGTACCATGACTTTGTGTTCCCAAATGTAATGGATAATTTCTTTCGGACTGGCGGTTAAGTTCTTTTGGCCTGGTTCCAGGTTTGGCCACACAAGGGTAAAGGAACGTATTTGCCCGCGACTGCCAAACTCAATTGAAAAACCTTCCGAGCCATTATTCGCATCACCAAAGAACCCGACACCATCCAGTTTGCGGGATAAAAAGATTCCGCGGGCGCAAATACCGTTCGTCACTGTTTCTTCGCATCCAGCAGCATTCGATGAAGAATAAACATTTTTCGGAATCAAGCGCGCTTGATCCAGGCCAAATCGAGCCGCGCATTCGAACGCCCGTTTTGTGACGGTTTCATCGTCGGGAACATTGTCCGTCGAAAGATTTTGATTGGGCGATGAAAAAGAAATGGTTGTGGAGGCTGGTTGAATGGAAAAGATGTTAAAACCCATGCCGCACGGGTTAGGGGTACTCCAGATAAAAAACGCATTCGTGGAGGGCTTGGGAAAACCTTTGTCCTGTAATGAAGCGAGAATGACAGCATTGGAAATGGCTGACGCCGAAAAAGGCCGTGGCGAAAGTCTTTTGTAAATCAAAAAACTCTTCGGCAAGCGATTCGTCGGTGCTTGCCATTGAATTTCGGTGTTTGTCGAAAAATGCGGTGAAAATCTTTCCAATGAATTAGTGGATTCGGCAACGGAAGAAAAAGTCGTTGCAAAAATGGCTGTGAAAAATGCGAAGGTTTTCAAGGTTTGCCGAGATTTTTCACCCTCGGCTTTCGCAAAACGAATTTTCATTTTCAAACAAAAATCGTCTGGTCACGGCTGGGACCGACGGAAACGATCGCCAGCTTCGCGCCGGTCGATTCGGCAATCGCCTTTAAATAAGCGCGCGCTTTGGCGGGCAAATCCTTCCATTTGCGCGCCTTGTCCGTCGGCGTGCGCCAGCCGGCAAATTCCACATACACCGGCTCGCATTCCGCAAGCGTCTGCGCGTCGTTCGGGACAAAATCGTAACGCGCCTTGCCGTGGCGATAGGCGACGCAAACCTTGATTGTTTCCACGGTATCGAGGCCGTCGAGGTTCGTGACGGCGATTTCGTCAATGCCGTTGACCATCGTCGCGTGCCGGGTGGCCACGCTGTCGAACCAGCCGCAACGCCGCGCCCGTCCGGTCGTCGCGCCAAATTCGCGGCCCATCCCGTGCAGCAGGTCGGCGATTTCGGCGTTCTCCGTCGGCAACGGCCCCTCTCCCACCCGCGTCGTGTACGCCTTCATCACGCCGACGACTTCGTCCATTTTATTCGGCGCCACGCCGGAGCCGGTGGACGCGCCGCCCGCCGTCGTGTTCGATGACGTGACGAACGGATACGTGCCGTGATCAATGTCGAGGAACGTGCCCTGCGCGCCCTCGAACAAAATGTTGTCGCCGCGCCGCATCGCCTGGTGCAGCAGCACGACGGTGTTGGCGACGAACGGCTTTAAACAATTTCCGGCGGCGCGATATTCGGCGTGAACCTGCTTGAACGAAAGCGGTTTCGCGCCGAGCGCACGCAGCACCTCGTTGTTTTCCTTGATGCGCAGACGCAGTTTTTCCTCGAACCGCTCCGGGTTCACGAGGTCAATCATGCGCAGGCCGACGCGCGCCGCCTTGTCGCCGTAGGCCGGGCCGATGCCGCGCTTGGTGGTGCCGATTTTATTTTTTCCCTTGAGAACTTCGCGCTGCGCGTCCAGCTCGCGGTGATACGGCAGGACGAGGTGGGCGGTCTCGCTCACGATGAGGTTGTCGCCGACCTGGACGCCGAGCTTGCGGAGTCCTTTGATTTCGTCAACCAGTCCGACGGGGTCAATAACCACGCCGTTGCCGATGACGCACAGTTTGTTTTTGCGCAGGATGCCGGACGGCACGAGGTGCAGAACGTATTTTTGTTTGCCGATGAAAACGGTATGGCCGGCGTTGTTGCCGCCGGCGTAGCGGACGACGATGTCCGCATCCTCTGTCAGCACGTCAATGATTTTGCCTTTGCCCTCGTCGCCCCACTGGGCGCCGACCAGAATCGTGTTTGCCATAAAATATTCGTTGAACCGTTACATCGTTAAATCGTCTTCCGGTTCAACGGTTCAACCGTTTAACGATTCTCAGCCCGACTTCGCGCTCCGACGCGCCAACCCCGAAAGCTTTCGGGGTTGGCGGAGAGAGAGGGATTCGAACCCTCGATGCCCTTTTGGAGCATGCACGCTTTCCAGGCGTGTGCCTTCAACCACTCGGCCATCTCTCCCGCCGGGAGCGAAACTTTGGCCATGCGTCCCTTTGGACGCAATCTTTTTCAACCATCCGGGTAAATTGGTTCAATCAGCGTTGAATTTCTGCCGGATAAATCCGGCGTTCCATTAGCGATAGGAACGCTGGATTCATGCAGCAGCCTGACGTTCGGAACGCCGGATTTATCCGGCAGCGCTTGGGGAAGTGTAGACTGTTCGTTCCGAAGGCAGGCGCTCGTATTCGTCCCGGAATCGGGCGCTGCCCCACAGCCAATGTTTCGAGTCGCACACGAAGCCCGCCTTCACCGGATTGTTCTCCGTGTAGCGAACCGCCTTTCGCAAATGGGCTTCGTCCTCAATCAGCGTGTCGAAATACTCCCGCTCCCAGAAGATTCCACGGCGCTTCAGCACCTTGTTCGCTTCCCGCGCACTCCGCCCCTTCCAAAGTTGCAGCAGGCTCGAAAGCGGCGTTTGCCAGACATCCACCACCAGATGGACATGATTGGGCATCAACGTCCACGCGCGCAGGCAATAGGTTTGACCGTCTTCGGCACGCAACACTTGTTCGACCTGCGCGGCGACATCCGAGCGGCGCAACCAGCACTCGCCGTGGCCGCGGTCGAGCCAAGCTTCCAGTTTGCGTTTGCGAATGGACTCATTACCTTCAGCAAGGAGGAGTTCCCACTCGCGCCGCCGGGGTGACCGGGAACGCATCGCGCAGCAGAAAGGTGACAAACTGCGTGACGTTTGGCGCGTCGAAATGCGGAAGGTAACCGCGTTCGTGCCAGCCAAGGAAGCCTTGCTCCGCGGTTTCGGCATCAGGATGGTGGTGCCATTCTCGTTTCGCCTCGATGAGCTTCTTCAACCCCGGATTGTGCGGAAGACCAATTCGTTCGGGCAGGTTTGGTTCCGTTTTTCCCATGATCCAAGAATCTTGTTCTGCCGGATAAATCCGGCGTTCCTATTTCAAAACACGCCACTGCCGGCTAAAACCGTCGTTCCAATGGCGATAGGAACGCCGCATTCATGCGGCAGCCACTCACACGCCCAAAATTCCGCCCCGGCTCGCGTTGGTGACGAGTTTCCGGTAACGCGCCAGCCAGCCGGTCAAATCACGCTTCACCGGCTGCCAGGTCTTCTTGCGCTCGGCCAACTCGGCTTCGGAAACGAGGATGTCCATCCGGCGGTTCGGGAAATCAATCCGAATGCGGTCGCCGGCCTTGAGTAAACCAATCGGGCCGCCTTCCTCAGCCTCCGGCGAGACGTGGCAGATGCACGCGCCGGCTGTGCCGCCGCTAAACCGGCCGTCGGTGATGAGCGCGCACTTGTCGCCGAGGCCCATGCCGGCGATGTAGCTGGTGGGCGAGAGCATTTCCTGCATGCCCGGACCGCCACGCGGGCCTTCGTTGCGGATGATGACCACGTCGCCCGCCTTGACCTTGCCAGCCAGAATGCCGGCGCAGGCGTCGTCCTGACTTTCGAAAATCACGCACGGACCCTCGAAGATGAATCCCGGCCCGCAGTTTTTCTTGAACTCCGCGCTGATGCCGGCGGTCTTGACCACGCTGCCTTCGGGCGCAAGCTGGCCATAGAGAATCGCAAGACCGCCATCGGGTGAGTAGGCGGTTGCCTTGGTGCGGATGCAATCGTTCGCGTCGAACATGAACGCGGAGTCGTAGGGCATGAGGCCGCTGGGTTGGACCTTGGCGAGGTGCTTCGGGTCGGTGTCGAATTCGGCGCGGGTGATGACCCAGTTGCGCACTTTTTTGGCGCGCACCATGGCGAACGGCGTCCGGGTGCCGCCTTTTTCGTAACGCCACATAAACAAAACGGGCAGCTTGCGGAACTCGCCGAGTTCGGCGCGGACCAGGCCTTTCGACTCCTGGAGTTGTTGTTCGATGGCTGGACGAAGTTGCTCGTGGCCTTTCAACACAACACCACCGGGCATCTTCATCACCACTTTCTTGTCATACAAAGCCAGTTGTGCCTCGACATCGCCGACATTCCACGCGGCGGCAGCGCGCCACAAGGTGATGGCCAGCGGGTCGCCCGGGAAGAACAGCATGGGCTTGGGCGCGAGATTGCCGCTCGCGGTGCGGGCCGCGGGACCCATTTTATCGTTCGGGTCCACGACGATTGCTGACGCGCCGGAAACGCGCACAGTCTTGGCCCAGGCACCGCATTTTTCGGAGCGGACGTCCCATTCATCAATGTTCTCGCCAATGGTTTTGCCGGTCACGGTTTTGCACGACGTGTTGAGCACGCCCATGCGTTTGAGTTCGCCGAGGATGGTGTGGATGCCGCCGGCGCGATGCACGTCCTGCACATGGTAGGCCGATGACGGCGAGACCTTGCACACGCACGGGATGCGGCGCGAGATGTCGTCAATGCGCTTGATGTCGTAGGGGATGCCGGCTTCGCGCGCGATGGCGAGCGTGTGCAGAACCGTGTTCGTCGAACCGCCCATCGCGACGTCAAGCATGATGGAGTTATCGAACGCTTCCAGTGTGGCGATGTCGCGCGGTTTGAGGTCGTGGGCGACGAGCTGGACGATCGCACGGGCCGCACGGTCGTAGAGGGCTTCGCGTTCTTTCGACACGGCCAGCACGGTGCCGTTGCCGGGCAACGCTATGCCGAGCGCTTCGCAAAGGCAGTTCATTGAGTTGGCCGTGAACATCCCGGAGCAGGAGCCGCACGTCGGACAGGCGGTCTGTTCGAGCTTTTTCAACTGCTCTTCCGTGATCTTGCCTGCCTTGAGTTCGGCGACGCCTTTGAAAACGGAAATCAAATCCGACTTGCCGGTGGCCGGCTGAAGATAAGACGCAAGGTCATCGTGCGTGGCCTTTTGCTCGGCAATGCCCGCCGCCATCGGACCGCCGCTGACGAACACGGTCGGGATGTTGACGCGCATGGCGGCCATCAACATGCCGGGGACGATCTTGTCGCAATTCGGGATGCAAACCATGCCGTCGAAGCAATGCGCCTTGAGCATCGTCTCGACGCAGTCGGCGATGAGTTCGCGCGACGGCAGCGAATACAACATGCCGGAATGGCCCATGGCGATGCCATCATCCACGCCGATGGTGTTGAAGATGAACGGCACGCCGCCCGCCTCGCGCACGAGGCGTTTGACGAGGGCGCCGACCTCGTTCAGGTGGGCGTGGCCGGGGATGCAATCGGTATAGCTGTTGCAGATGGCGATGAACGGCTTGTCCCAGTCAGCCTCAGATTCGATGGAACCGGTGGCGCGGAGCAGCGAGCGGTGCGGCGCGCGTTCAAAACCTTTTTTGATGATGTCAGAGCGCATGGCAATTATATTTACGATTTACGATCGGTGATTTACGAATTCAATATCGGTTTGCAATATAGCTGCTTAAGAACGGAGTGTCACGCAATTGCGAACTTGACCGCGAATGTTGCGGCGGACTGCTGTTGTAAGCTCACCAACCGCGTCCCCGTCTTACTATTGGAATTTTTCTTCGTATGATGATTTTTTCATTCGAGGCGCGTCCGGGGAAATTGATGTGAAATACTAACTTCATATCCGCAATGCTCAACCTCTCGATTTTTTTGTCACCGATGGTCAATTGTGCCGTAAAAAAGAACAGCGCGCATTCTTCATCTACGATGTCTTCAAAATCATAAGTAACCCAATTACCTGCTGAACGTTCAATTGAGCGCGTTTCGGGGAAACACCCGCCGTTTCTGAATTCGTGACCTCAAAGTAGGTTTCAATTACACTACAAGGTAGAGGGGCAGGTCCTGGCGAAGGGAGCCCGTAGGGCGACCGGAGCCAGGACCTGCCCTTGGCGGTCCAAAACC
>Ga0208820_1000147_pt1 | contig 73211 bp, 68 predicted proteins | sample June2015DPH_16_5_FD_184713 | JGI IMG/M metagenome (GOLD analysis project Ga0208820, IMG submission 184713) | Peatland microbial communities from SPRUCE experiment site at the Marcell Experimental Forest, Minnesota, USA - June2015DPH_16_40... | ecosystem: Environmental > Terrestrial > Soil >...
TGGAAAAGTTATTGTTTGTGCAATTATGCGGAAGTTGGTTCACATTATATTTGGTATCCTGAAATCCGGTAAAAAGTATGACCCAAACTATAAGCCAACTTTCGTTTGACAAGAACGGTATCTACAAACAAATAGATTCATGAAGTAGGGGAAACTGAAGATTACCAATTGTAATCAGTTTTTAAATTTCCCATCAAATCAAAAGCAGTATCTTTTAGCTTTAGCCATTTCTAATAATTTATAAATTCCCAATGCGCACGCTTTTTGCGCATCACGCAGCGAAATGGCTGAAGCGCATTTATTGTCCTCATCGATCCACCGTGGTATCAAAATTTTTTCTTGAGCTCTTGTTTTAAAATCTTTCCTGTGGGATTCCGGGGAAAGTCCATCATAAATTCCACAAATTCCGGCAGCTTGTATTTGGCGATTCTATCCTGGAGATATTGTTTGACCTCATCCGCAGTCATTGTGCAGCCTTCATTTAAGATGATGCAGGCTCGTACCCTCTCACCCAGCGCCTTATCGGGCGCTCCAATAACGGCCACTTCTGCAATCTTCGGATGCCTTTCCAGTGGGATTTCAATCTCGCGGGGATAAATATTTTCGCCGCCGCGGTTAATCATTTCTTTCTTACGGCCGGAAATATAAACGTACCCCTTTTCATCCATATGCCCCATATCGCCGGTGTGCAACCAGCCATCCCTGAGGCTTTCCGCCGTTGCCTCCGGTTTATTCAGATAACCGATCATGACCACATCGCCTTTGACACAGATTTCACCTTTCTCACCATAAGCCAGAATATTGTTGGCGTCATCCATGATTTCCACCTCCAGGCCGGGATAGGCCATCCCGATGGACCCTAGATTTTCCGGAATGCCGGAGGATGTGGTGGAAACTCCGGTGGCCTCGGTCAAACCGTAACCGTCAACAACTTGGACGCCGTATTTTTCCTTGAAACCGCGAATCAGTTCTACCGACATTGGTGCCGCACCGGTGAAAGCCATCCTCAGTTTGAGCTTGTTAAATTTAATGGTTTTTGGATCGGCGGCATTAAATATATAGGAATACATGGCCGGCACTCCCTGCACAGTGGTCACCCCATAGCGGGTTAGTGATGGCCAGAAGTCGGTGGGGGAAAAGGTTTTACGGATACATAAAGTCAGACCCTGATAGATAATAGGATAAGTCCAAACGCACAGAGGATTGACATGGAACATGGGCAGGATAATCATAAACACATCGCCGGGCAGAGCTGTGCCGAAACTGGCTCCGCCTTTACAGATAGCCAGTTCGTTGCGGTTGGAAAGAAGGATTCCTTTGGGCATGCCGGTCGTTCCTGAAGAATACAGTAGTATGAAAGGATCGTCCGGTTTCTGAGGAACCAGACATTCAGTCGACGTGTATTTAGCAATAATTTCTTTCAAGGTTGTTTCGGAAATATGTGTTCCGTGATCTACACCTGTGGCTACTTCCACAACAGCCGTCTTGTGGGTGGCTAGTTGCCAGCCTTTAGCGAACTCCTCCATATATTCGCTACCCACAAAAGCCACCCTGGGACGGGAGTCGTCCAGAACGTAAGCGATTTCTGGACCTCTAAGCATATAATTAATCCCGCCGGCAATGGCTCCCAACTTTTGAGCGCCGAACATGGTATAATAAATTTCAGGAGAATTAAGAACCATGACCGACACGATGTCGCCCTTTTTAACGCCCTTTTCCCGCAGATAGTGGGCAACCGAATTGGCGCGGTCATTTACCTGTCTGTATGTGATGACGTCATCATAGTAATAAACGAGGGGGGCATTGGGAATCTCCCGGGCACGGACGACGATCGTTTCGGCGATACTATCAAATTCGATTTTTCTGCCTTGAAGTGTGGCTGATTTTTCCAGCGGAATATAGGTTCGTGCATAACGTTTACTCTTATCGATCATGGATAACCTTCTATAAACAAATGGGGACGGCTCTATTTACTTACTATCATAACGGCAAGCAGAAAATCCTACCCCCATAATCCTCTCCAGATTTATAGTCGTTCATATCATAAATATTGAATAAATAATACCTTGCCATTTCCAGTTTAAAAGATGGATATCCGTCAAAAGGTTCGGACGCTTGACTTCAGTCAATAATGAATACCGCTAGAAACAACCATACCGCTTAAAATCACCGAGTGCTTTGTTATAGGAAGGACTAAACAAAAATTCGATTCTAAATATTTCAACATCGACGAACCAACAGTGCTGTCTGCACCGACTTATCAATGATTTTCGGTTTTGAATTTATGTATGGATACTTTTTAAACTTGTTACTGACTTGATGAGTTCCTAAGCGTTTTTGGTATAAAGGGTATCGCAGATCGGATCTCCAGCGGCTCTGGTTTTAATAATATCCAGAGTAGTCTTACCGTCCGTTGCCGCGGAAAAATATTCGCGATCAATCGCCATAACCGCTTCGCAGAGTTGTCTCGATGTGTTTTCCAGTCCGAAAGGGCACTTGGTGCCCTGAATATGGAACTTTTCATCGGATATGGAGACCACATTGACCGTTGTCGGATCAAAGTTTTTCGTAAAAACTGCGGCAATAGTAGATAGATGACAATCGAGCAGCTTTCTCTTGACTTTAAGACCCAAAGCGCGTCCCTGACGACCGAGAATGCTCTCTATAACGGGCAAAATTTCATCGCCGCATTTCTCATGGAAGGCCTTGATTAAAAGCCCCTGTGCCTCTGTTGCATTTTTTGGCAATGGATCAGTGGTCTTTCTGGACATGCTTTACACCGTCAGTTCAGCTATTTTCTTCTTTGCTTCCTCATTTATTGATAAGGCATTGTTTTTTGACAGTTGAAGTATATGAAGAGGGGTCTTGTAAGTCAATTAAATATTGATTTCCGGTTGAAACAAAGTATATCTGGGAAAATCGCCATATGCCACATTACAGGAAGGAAGAAACAAACATAAACGCCATACCCAAAGTGTCTTTTAAAGGAAGTACCGAAACATTTCGGAGGTAGGTCAGTAATTACTTTTCGTCAACGAGTACGTCAAGGCAGCCTACCTCGGCGTTTAAATCCCCGCGGCCCGCCTCCTTGCCCAAACCGGTATGCAGACAGATTATTATACGGCCCTATTTCCTGCTCTCGAAGGATCGCAGTATGTCGTCCATTTTGCGGAGCTCTTCGCCATAGGCTCCCCAATCCCCTTTGCGCAGAAAGTCCAGCGCCTTCCGGTAATGGGAGAGCGCTTCCAGGGCCAGCTGCCGGTCGGTTTTTTCCCGGACGGGCATTGCTGCGGCAGTCTTGCTGATTTCCTTTTCCCGCATCATTTCCCCACCGAAAAGCCGCTGCAAGGCCAGCTCGAGATTCTCCTCCATGACAATGGAGTTTCCGTAAGCCATGATTACACGTTTGAGTTCCGGAAGCTGTCCTTTTTCGGCGGCAAGGTATAGCGATTCGACATAGAGGATGGACTTCTCGATGGGAATGGCCAGAAGGCTTCCCCGGATGACCTGCGAACCCCGCTGGTCCCATAAAGAAAGCTCTTTCGATATCGCCGTATCCTGGTTAATCCGGGCCTCGATTTGCTGTGGCCCGTAGACAAGCTTGTCCTTCGAAAAAAGATAGACAATAACTTTCCCGTAGTTGGGCGCATCGCAACGGGCGCCCATCCAGGCGGACATGTTATCCTTCTTGCTGGGTGTAAAGGGTAACAGAAGGATAAATTCCTCTTTCTTCTCTTCGGGGAGTTTCATGATTGTATAGTAGGGTTGCATCTCCTGATAGACGCCTCGGACATGATCTGCGGGAGTGGCCCAGAGATCTTCCTTGTTGTAAAAGACCTGGGCATCCTGCATGTGATAAGCTCTGTACATCCTGGCTTGGATGGAAAGCATTTCCGATGGATAGCGGATGTGTTTCTGAAGCTCAGGCTGCATATCTCCCAGTTTCTTGAATACCCCCGGAAAAATCCGAGCATAAGTTTGAATTATGGGATCCTTTTCGTCACTGATGTAAAGCTGTACCGATCCGTCATAAGCATCCACAACGGCCTTGAAAGAATTACGGATGTAATTGCCCATTGAGGGCGTCGGTTCCGAATAGGGAAACCAGCTGGTCAGAGTATATCCGTCCAAAAACCACAAAAGCTTTCCTTCAGGAGAAATCACTAAATAGGGATCGCTGTCCAGCGCTGCAAAGGGAACGATTTGCGCAACCCGATCCTTTATCTGACGATAGTACATAATCCGGCTTGCGGGGGTAATGTCATCGGAAAGGAGCATGGTGAAGGAACCGAAGCGAACGGCAAAAAGCAATTTTCTCAGAAAGGACAGAGGAACGCCGCCCCTGCCTTCATACCGGGAGTAAACGTTCTCGTTTCCCACAGGATAGTTGAATTCCGGCCGATTTGTGCGCACGAAGACGTAGTCATTGGAATTCTCGCCGTAGTAAATCTCGGGACGGGAAATCTTGATATTGATCGTGGAAACAGGCGGAATATCCTTGATGAAAAATTCCGGGAGCCCTTCATTCGAAACACGGTTTACCGGACCCAGGACGGCGCCGTAGCCGTGGGTGTATTCAATATGCTCATTAACCCAGGAACGCGAGGGCAGCGACGCATAGGAGAGTTCCCGCGGGGAGAGCATTACTTGGCGGTACTCCCCGTCTATCCGGTAGCGGTCGTTATCCACGCCGCCGAACTTGTAATAGGTGCGAATTTCCTGCAGCTGGCTGTAGGTCTGCAGTAGCGGGGCATGGTTCCACAGGCGAATGTTTTTGATGGTCAGGTCATTACGTTTTAAGTCTTCCCTGGTCAGGTTCTCCTCCACCGGAAATTGTTTGTCTTCGATATCATTGAGCCGATAGGCTAGCCGGGTAAACTGGATATTTTTTTCAATATAGGGTTTCTCCAGAACGATTTCATTGGGAACGACTTTGAAGCTCTGAACCATCGAAGGATAGATCCCGCGACCGATCACGAGAAAAGCCCCAAAGAAAAGCACGGCAAATACAGGGTAACGCCAGCTCATTTTGAAGGCGAAGCCCAGGAAGGCGATGCCGCATAAAAGAGCAAGTCCCATCAATCCTTTCAAAACCCATAACTGGGTGGTTACATCGGCATAGCCGGGACCGAAGACAACTCCCCGTTTGACGAACAGGATTTCGCTCAGTGCAAGCCATAGCCCGAAAATCGCGACGAAGAAAATGAGAGCTAAAAGAATAGAGAGGTGAATACGGGCGGCAGGCGCTACCTGCAAAGTGCGTGGCGGTACGAAATGGAAAGCCCGGCGGATAAAATAAAGAAAGGCTGTAGAGATGATCGTGAATATCAATACCATCATCAGCCAGGCGTAAAGATGATTTAAAAACGGCAGCCGGAAAACATAGAAGCCGATATCACGCTGGAAAAGGGGATCGGTAACTCCAAAGGACGAAACGTTAAGAAACCTCAGAAAATTTTCCCATTGGGTCGAACCGCTTAGGGCCGCAATGAGGCTGAAAAGAAGAGACCCGATCAAAATCAAAAGTTGCAGGGGCCTGTTGGCTATTTCCAGTTTCGAAATTTGGATCCAGCCTTTTTGATCAATCACATGTAGCCGGGAAGTCAGTCGCAGGGCCGCAAAGAGGTTCCCGAAAAAGATGACAAAGAAGGCAAACCCGAAGAGCAGCGCCATTTTCAGTTGAGCCCACAGGGTTATGGTAAATACATTTTCATACCCCACTTCCTTGAACCAGAGCCAGTCCGTGATCAGCTCCACAGCCTGGCGGGAAAATAGTATTATCAGAAAAAGAACCACGGCTAAAATGATCCATGTCCTTTTGCTCGACATCAGAACTCTGTCCGGCCCTGTTACATTTGTCATCCGCCTTTCTCCTTTGCGATCAAAACTTTTTTATATTTAACCGACATTCCCGATATCAAAGTCATTAGGGCTAATACCCCCTCCATAATTTAGCTGTAAAACTGATGTTAATATATTCAATCACTTGAAACAAATTTTCTTTCAATTGAACTGCCCCCAATACTTGTACCACATTTTAAGTTAGAGTTCCGTAGTTTTGAGGGCTCCGCAAAAACTGTACCAGCTACGCGGTTAGTTTTCCACCTATAAAAAATAGCACTAACCTCCCCCAAAATCACGTTTATTTCTCGTTTTTTACGAGATTTTGTGTAGAGACTGGTTCGCAGTAGACTGCCAGCACCACCAGAAATACGGGCTTCCACGAGGAAACCTTTTTCTATTTTGACTATCACCGCCACAATAATATATACTTTTATCAACAATGTTTGCCTATTCTATTGGGGAGAAAAATCATGAATAATGAAATTAGAAATGCCATATACAAACAAGTAACGGCAGAGCCTTTCGCAAAGAAATTCGGTTTAAAGTTGATCGATCTTCAGGAGGGGTATGCCGAAGTCGAAATGATTTTTACCCGAGATATGGAAAATATGTTCGGTATGGCTCACGGCGGGGCTATATTCGCGCTAATCGATGCAGCTTTTGAAGTTGCTTCCAACTCTCATGGCACTATGGCCGTGGCTTTAAACATGAACATAAATTATCTTGTTTCACCCGCTAAAGATTCTAAGCTAACTGCTAAAGCAAAAGAAATCAACAAAGCTAAAAAAACCGCCGCCTATGATATTATCGTGACCGACGATAAAAATAATCTTATTGCCGCCTGTCAGGCACTTGTTTATCGAATGGAAAAACCGCTTCCTTTTCTAGGAAGTTAAAGGATAAAAGACTGAAGACCGAAGGACAAACCTCTATGAAAAGCCCCTGAAGACGAACTTCAGGGGCTTTTGCTGAATACTTTTTTACCTAAAATTATTTACTGGGGTAGGGCTCCGGTAAATACATCTTCAAAGGCTTCTACTACAGCTTGCTCTCCCGAAGTTATATAATCCAGATAGCCGTAATAATGCTTGAATTCGGCACCCAGATAATATCTGGCCGATAATATTCTCCCATAATAGTAGGCGGCCTCCGCATTATCTTTAACCATATTTACCACTTTTTCTCCGGATATGTCCTTGGCAATCGCTTTTAGTTTCGGAATAGTAATCGTTAAAGACCACAAATGCATCCAGGCGTGCGCCAGCATTCTCATAGCATTCTGCAGGGGGGTGGCAATCGCCAGAATATCCAACATTTTTTTCTGTTCCTTATACTCGTTCAATTTTTGTATTGTTTGGTCCATTCTTTCCACACCCGTGCGGACAGCCGCTATATATTTTTCATCAACGACCCCTTTGGCCTTATCTATCGTTTCCTGAATTCTTTTTTTGAAGATTTTATAATTATACATCTCCGGATTCATGAGCAGTTTTCTCATGGTCAGATCCATGGATTGAATACCGTTTGTTCCCTCGTAGATAGCGAGAATTTTACAATCACGGGCGAACTGTTCAACAGGATATTCCGAACAATATCCGTAACCACCATAAACCTGCATGGCCTCGGAAGTTACCAGCCAGGCAAGATCGGTATTGCCCGCTTTACACAGTGGAATAAGAAAATCCAAAAGCGCTTGTGCTTCCTTTGCCGCCTCACCTTTTTCTACCCGGCTGATATCGGCCGAATAAGCGGCAAGCAGGGTAAGCATTCTCATCGCTTCCACCTGCGCCTTCATCCACAACAACATTCTCTTGACGTCGGGATGCTTTACAATCGGAGCTGACGCAGTATCTCCTTTCTTCGCGGGATCAGTTCCCTGCAGCCTGTTTTTTGCGTAAGTTACCGCGTGCATATAAGCAGAACTCGATGCGCCCGACGCCTGATTGGCCACATCAAGCCGCGCTTCATTCATCATCTGAAACATGATTTTCATTCCCTGCCGCTCGGCGCCTAGAAGGTAGCCCACGCATTTATCATTGTCACCCAGACTCAATGAACAGGTAGCCGATCCTTTGATTCCCATCTTGTGTTCAATGCCGGTGGTTATTATATCATTGCGCTCACCTAAGCTTCCATCCGGCTTTACATGATATTTCGGCACAATGAATATCGATATACCCGGCGTTCCCGGGGGATCTCCTTCAATACGGGCCAAAACCGGATGGATTATATTTTCATACATATCGTTATCGCCGGCGGTAATGAAGATTTTCTGTCCGGTTAAAAGATAAGTTCCGTCTTTTTGTTTAACCGCTTTTGTTTTTAAAGCGCCAACATCGGAACCGGCGCCTGATTCGGTCAGGCACATCGTTCCGCCCCACTGGCCGGATACCATTTTTTCCATGTACGTTTTTTTCAATTCTTCGGAGCCGAAATTCTCGATAAGCCGGGAAGCTCCCCCCTTCAGCGTATCGTAAGTGAGAAAAGCCACGGCGGCGGCGGAAAAATAATCCATAATAGAGCGGCAGATGACTTCGGGCATTCCCACACCGCCCCATTCCGGCTCGTTTCCCAGTCCGGAAAAGCCAGACTCTTTATAAAGCCTCATTGCCGACTTGTATCCCTCGGGAATAGTAACCGATTTTGTTTCGGGATCATACTTAGCACCGGTTTTATCGGCTTCGGCATTGGCGGGATAAACCTGCTCGACGGCAAGCTGCTCTGCCAGCTCCAGTGTGGCTTCATATGTATCTTTATCAAAGCCGGAAAATTTATCGTACTTACTGAGCTTGTCCGCTTGCAATACCTCGAATAAAACAAATCTTACATCTCGTGAATCAACCAAAGGATTTAATGCCATAACACACTCCTCAATTTATATTTCTTGCAGAATCGTTGTCCTTCACCAGTCCTTACTACTCCGGTGACTACGGCCACAAAAATCCAGCAATTTATTTTTATCCTATCGCAAGTTTTCGCCGCACAATACAGCATTGGCAGCAAAAAAATCAAGCTAATCTTAATATAAGTTGTGCATATAAACTTTCATTTGGTTTATTTCGATTTATAATCAAAGACATTCACTTTACGAGTAAAAGCCTTCCATAAAGTTTCGTGTAACAATACCTTTTTATCACGGATTAATTTTTTATCTCTTTTTTCCAAACTATTTTTTAAGAGTCACTTTAATTAATTTTATGATCCACCCACTATATAAATACGCCATCTACTATGATACACTTTCGATATAGAACCTTTCTATAAAATAGCTATTTTTACCAAAATTAGGTTTCTTTTTATACAATAAACCGTATTCAAATAAACCCGGTTTATTTTCTTGACACAAATTTGTTCTTCATATAATCACACGTTTCACCATTTTTGCTAATCTCATCCGGTATTGTTATGCCGATAAGGCATCTGCTCGAATAATTATCGTGCTGAGCTGACTAAACCAAGCTATAGTTTATTCACCAAAAAAATTAAGGCTTTTGAAAAAATGTCAGTTACAGCAGCCAAGAAAAAACCTTCCAAACAGATTGATTTATTCGATCTGGCAAAAAACATCATCTCCAATATCGGCGTCGGTATATATATTGTACAGCGTGGAAAATTCGTCTATATCAGCCCGCTTTATAGTAAGTTTACCGGTTATTCCGACCCGGAACTCCTAGACAAAAATTCACTTGATCGTGTTCACCCTGACGATAAAGCAATGGTGAGGGAAAAGGCCGTAAAGAGCCTGAAAGGGAAGTACCCCGAAAGCTATGAATACAGGTACATCAGAAAAAATGGCGATACAATGTGGATTTTGGAGATGATTACATCCATAACCTATAAAGGGCATCGTGCCACGCTCGGAAGTTTTATGGATATTACCGAGCGCAAAAGAATAGAAGAAACATTGCTCAGGAGTGAGGAAAAGTATCGAAGCATTCTGGAGAGCATCCGGGAAGGCTATTTTGAGCTTGACCTTGACGGTAATTATACATTTGCGAATGAAGCAAACTGCAGATATCTGGGATATACCAAAGAAGAACTGATCGGCATGAACTACCGGCGGCATATGGATGAAGAAACCGCTAAAAAATTGTACAAGCCTTATTTGGAACTTTATCGCACAGGTAAACCGATAGACGCGTTAGAACTGGAGTCCATCAGAAAAGACGGGACGAAAGCTATTCACGAAACATCGGTATCTCTTATCAGAAATTCAAAAGGTAATCCTGTCGGATTCCGGGGTGTTTCCCGAGACGTAACCGAGCGAAAAAATATGGAAGAAGCCCTGCGCCAATCCGTAGAGAAATACCGAAACATTCTTGAAAATATGCAAGAAGGTTATTTTGAAATAGACCTCACAGGCACTTTTACTTTTGTTAATGATGCGGAATGCAGAAACATCGGATATTCCCGTGAGGAATTAATTGGCATGAATCACCGGCAATTTCAAGATGAAAAAACGGCAAAAAATATGCGCCGAATTTTCACCAATGTTTACTTAACAAGTCAACCGGTTAAATTATTAGACATAGAAATTATTCGAAAGAACGGAACGAAAGGGTTCAACGAAATTTCCATCTCTCTTATACGGGACAATGAGGGTACGCCAATCGGATTTCGGGGAATCAGCCGCGACGTTACAGAGCGCAGGCAAATGGAAGAGACAATCCGGCAGTCAGAAGAAAAGTATAGAACTATCATTGACGAAATGGATGAGTGGTATTTCGAAATCGACCTCACCGGCAACATTGTTTTCATCAATGATGCCGTTGCCCGCAGCGTTGGATATTCGCTAAAACAATTAATCGGAATAAACTATCGGTCCTTCATTAAAAAAGACCAAGCCGGCGAACTCTACAAAATATTCCGTCAGGTTTATGAAACCGGCGAACCGACGAAGAGTTTTCCCTATGAATTTATCCGGCCGGACGGTACCATAACTCTTTTCGAACTTTCTATTTTCCCCAAACTAGACGGGGAAGGAAAAGTTTTTGGATTTCGAGGAATTGGGCATGATATTACCGAGCGGAAACGGACGGAACAACAACTCAACTATATAGCTACCCATGATCCGCTGACTGGATTACCTAACCGGATTCTGTTTATGGACCGACTCAAAATGGCTCTGGCCCAAGCCAAGCGTAACGGCCAAAAGCTGGCGGCAATGATGCTTGATTTGGATCACTTCAAGAATGTCAATGATACGCTGGGACACATGGTTGGAGATCAATTGCTAAAAGAGATAAGTCTGCGGCTAACTGGCCGCCTGCGCCAAAATGATACAATTTCTCGATTGGGAGGCGACGAATTTATAATATTATTGCCGGCAATAGAAAGGGTTGAAGATTCTATTGAGGTTGCCGAAATTATTTTAAGCTCTTTCCAGCAGCCCTTTACCTGTGACGATAATAAAATTACATCCAGCGTCAGTATAGGCATTGCCATCTACCCTGATGACTGTGAAGACATTGATTCTCTTTTGAAAAATGCCGATATGGCCATGTACTACGTCAAAGCACACGGACGAAACGGTTACCATTTTTTCGCCAATATAAAATCTTATCAATCCAATTGATTATTTTGTCGAACAGTTGAAAACAAAAAAATATTTCAAGACCATTAAATTAAATGACCGGCTATTTATTCTAAGATCATCAGGGCATCGACCACAATTGGCTTCTTCCCGAAAATTATGACAGGGTTGAGATCAATTTCCTGCACATGATCGATTTCCAAACCGATTTTCCCCAACTGTATAAGAATATCCGCAAGGCTTTCCACATCCGCAGCTTCCATTCCACGAAAGGCACCAAGGATATTATGCCCTTTGATCTCCTGCATTATTTCCAAAGCGTCGCTCTTTTCAAGAGGCGCCCGGCGAAAAGAAATGTCTTTGAGGATTTCCGTAAAAATTCCTCCCAACCCAAACATAACACAAGGGCCGAACTGATCATCGCGAGTCATACCCATGACGAGTTCCCTTCGTCCTGGGATCATTTCCTGGATCAAAACAGCTCCACTATAAACATTCAGTCTTTCTTTAATTTGATCAAAGGCTTTCAGAGCTTCCGCATCGCTGCGTATATCTGTATAAATCAATCCTTTTTCCGTCTTATGGACTATTTCAGAAGAACAGCCCTTCATCACCAGGGGATAACCGATTTCCTGTGCAGCCTTTTCCACATCGGCTCTCTTCTCAGCAAGACATTCCCGTGTCACAGGAATGCCATAAGCGGCTAGCACTTGTTTTGCCTCATATTCGGATAGGGCTTTGCGCCTCTTCTGCATGGCATTCTTAATTATCAGGATGGCGGAATCTTTATTCATTTTCGGCCTTCCTCCTTCCATAGTAACTATTGACGTGCCCGATAGCGCGAATGGCTTCATGGAGCTCATCAAAAACAGGCAGGCCGCGATCAAGAAACTCCCTTCTTGCCAGTGCCAGCATTTCTATAATATCCAAATCATCTACTCCCCTTTTCGGGTTGGCCAGAACGACAACGATTGGTTTACCGGTCTCTTTCATCACATCACGGATTGTCTCGGCCAGTTCCCGGTAGGGCGCCACTTCCGCTACCGGCTTTCCCAACGCGCGCGCTATTGTTTTATAATGATAAAGAAGCGAAATAATTATTTGTAGATCGATCCGGTCATCTTGAGCCGTATTACGAAGAATCTCTTTTAAGACTTTCGGCGAAACAAAGGGATTGGCTACGTCAATGGGGTTTAAGGCGCTCGATCCTGGTTTCGGCAGTAATTCCCCGATTCGCGTCTGAAGATCGGCCGATAGCGGCGGAATCTCGATACCGAAAGCTTCCGCGGCATCACAGGCAGTAACACCTAAAGCGCCTCCCCCGCCGACAACAGAAATTGCCTTGAAAACTTTTTCCGGTAAAAGGGAAAAGGCCAGACTGGCCTCGACTAATTCCTCCAAATCCTGAACCTGAATAGCATTAACCTGCGTGAGAACAGACTGCCAGATAACGCGACTTCCTCCCATGGACGCCGTATGGCTCACGACCATTCTTTGACCGGCAGGCGAGAGACCTCCCTTGCAAACGATAACGGGCTTACTGTAAGAAGCAGCCTTGATCTCCCGGAAAAAGGAATCTCCGTCTTTGATGCCTTCGATGTACATGGTGATAATCCGCGTTTCGGGATCGCGAGCGAGATAGCGCAGAAGCTCCGTTTCCCTTAAATCGGCACCATTCCCGAAACTGACAACCTTGCTGAATCCAATGCCCATCCATTTTCCTTTATGGGCAAAATCGATGGCCATACCGCCGCTTTGTGACAAAAAAGCAACGGGGCCGCTTCGGCGCGAGAGGTCCGGTCCCGGCAATAAGGTCAATCTGCTTCGGGGACAATAAATGCCAAAGCAGTTTGGGCCGACTACCCGGATTCCTTTTGCCGCTATTTGCCTGATCTTCTTTTCCAATTCAATGCCTTCCGCCGTTCCAAGTTCACTGAAACCAGCTGAAAGGATTTCTGCACCCGCCGCACCATTTTTTCGGCAAGCCTCCAGAACATCCGGCACCGCTTTGGCAGTTACGCAAATTATCGCAAAATCCAATCTCACGGGTATATCTTCGATCTGCCTGTAGATATCCGTACCGGAAAATTCTCCGCCTTTGGGATTTACCGGGAAGATTTCTCCTTCAAACCCCATGGCTTGCAAGGCATTGAACATGCCGCTTCCAAAGCCGGTGCCTTCCTCTGAAACACCGACAATGGCCAGCTTTTGCGGATGAAATATTCTTTCGTAGTCTGCTATTATCGTGTCGCAATTTTTTTGATCCATGACATCAACCCGTTATTCGTTATTCCCGACCAGTTGCAATGGTCCGTTGACCTTGTCAGGTATACTTAACTGGGATTATCAAACGAACTAGCGCTTAATCCTGCCCTGAGCATACTGAAATGCCGCTTCAATAAATTTACTGAAAAGCGGATGTGGTTTTGTCGGCCTTGATTTAAATTCCGGATGAAACTGGCAGCCCAAAAACCAGGGGTGATCTTTTATTTCCACAATTTCCGCTAAACGGCCATCCGGTGATATACCGGTGATCCGCAATCCTTTACTGGTAAGCTTTTTTTTATAAGCATTGTTGAATTCGTAGCGATGACGGTGCCGCTCCGAAATTTCTTTTTGCCCGTAAGCTGCAAAAGCAAATGAATTCGGTTCGATAATACAGGGCCAAGCCCCCAATCTCATCGAAGCGCCTTTTTCTTTTACATTGCGCTGTTCAGGAAGCAAATCAATTACCGGGTACGTAGTTTTAGGATTAAATTCTGAACTATTGGCTTTCATTAGTCCGCAAATATTTCTGGCGTATTCCACTACCGCCATTTGCATCCCCAAACAAATTCCAAAATAAGGAATTTTGTTTTCCCGTGCATATTGCGCGGCAAGGATCATCCCTTCAATACCGCGGCTACCAAACCCTCCGGGGACTAAAACGGCATCAACATCGTTTAAATAATCGCCGATGCCCTCTTCTTCAATTTTTTCCGAATCAACAAATTTTAATTTAACACGGCAATTGTTAGCAATGCCTCCATGCACAAGGGCTTCATTAAGGCTTTTGTATGAATCGGTGAGATTCACATATTTACCGACAATAGCCACACATACTTCATGCGGCGGGTCATTGAACTTGCTCACTACTTCCTCCCAGGCATCCAGCTTGGGCTGTCCTGTCCAGATATTGAGCAAATCAACAATTTTACTATCCAGACCTTCGCGATGAAAAACCAGCGGCACTTCGTAAATACAACCGACATCTTTAGCCGTAAAAACCGCCGCCACCTCCACATTACAAAAGAGTGCGATTTTAGCTTTAATTTCTTCGGAAAGAAAATTCTCCGTCCGGCAAAGAAGTATATCCGGCTGAATGCCGATTTCACGCAGGGCCTTAACGCTGTGCTGTGTAGGTTTTGTTTTAACCTCCCCGGCGGTTTTAATAAACGGGACCCACGTCAAATGAATAAATATGGCGTTTTGTTTTCCCGCTTCATTTCGGAATTGGCGGATCGCTTCCAAAAAAGGAAGACTCTCAATATCGCCAACCGTGCCGCCGATTTCCACTATAGACACATCGAAACCCGATGCCGTTTGACTTATATAATCTTTAATTTCATTGGTGATGTGAGGGATAACTTGCACGGTCTTGCCCAAATAATCACCACGTCTTTCCTTGGTAATAACGGAATAGTAAACTTGCCCGGTAGTTAGGTTGTTGCACTTTCCCATGCAGGTAGAGGTAAATCTTTCATAATGTCCCAAATCGAGATCAGTTTCCGCACCGTCATCAGTGACAAAGACTTCGCCATGCTGAAAAGGACTCATCGTCCCGGGATCAACATTGATATATGGATCCAGCTTTTGATTGGTAACTTTCAGCCCACGGCATTCCAGCAAGGCTGAGATTGACGCTGCCGCCAAACCTTTGCCCAGCGAAGAAAGAACACCTCCAGTGACAAAGATAAACTTTGTTTTCATTTTTTCTCCTCGATACCTAATATAAATTCATGATTGCAGAGTCTCATGCGGTCTCTCCCGCAAGTTCGCCGACAAACTTCAACCCTCTATAAGAGCACATCGCTTAATACGTCCGGCAAGGTTTTCCACCGGTTCGCTGAACAAGTCAATAAGTGGAATTCCCCCCAAATAATTGTCGTCCCAATTAACGTTATATTCATTGACCAAGTTCCTGATATCGTTGTACCTGTAACCCAATACTTTTTTCTTTTCGCGAAGAGATAAAAGTTCGTTATATTCAATATGCAGCAGAAGTAAATTGCCGACAAAATCATTTTCTCCCAATAACGGTAGAACTAATATGGATGCCCCATCAGTTTTGCCTTTACCCATATAAATATTACCTGTACTGACAATTGTTCTTTTAGTTCCCATGAGCAGTTGGGAATTCTCAGCTCGCGAAATCATCTGCTTGGCTACTCCGCCCTTTTCCCTTATAATAATAGTAGAACCTTCCGTTGGATTACCTTCTTCATCAAGATTGTTAATATTATAAAGAGTATATCCTCGCACGGCCAAAACCGCCGGCTGTATTCTGCTTATGGCCAAAATATTCTTGTAAGTTAAATTTTTCGTGGCAAACTCAAGTTTCTCCAGAAGATCAAACACAGCTCCTTTTAATATTTTTTCTTTACGGCTTGTGCCTACTGTAACTGTTTTTGCTTGATGGCGAATGGCATCTATAGGCCGGGTAAGTTCATCAATTGCTCTTCCCAGAGTGACATCTAAAAGATCAAGCGGAGAATCTTCATTCTTAAATTCATGGCGGAAATCCTCCAGTGGCAGCTTACCGGCAGCATATTTCAGCAAAAGCGCCAAATCGGAAATAGTTTTTACACTTAATAAATTGAAAGCGCCGTCATTACGATGACTATTAAAAGTATGATAAAAATCATTTATTAAGTGGCGAAAATGGAAATTCGCAATTCTCTCATACAACGAGTAATTCATCTTTACATGTTCGGCCAGAGCCAAATTCAAACGGTTTCTGAATTCTCTGAAAATAAAAGCTTCTTTATCAATAGCGCAAGCGGCATAGTATCCCCACAAATGCCCGGCCATAGTATTTAGTATCACTGGTAGGGGCATAGAAGCAGAAGGAATAGAAATCACAGCATCGGCGATTTTATTGAAACGATCATCGCCTTCTTCCGCAAAAACTATAACTGCGGCCTTGTGCGCTTTAAAAATTGCCACGTCTTTGGCAATATCTTCCACAACCGGCTCCGGATTACCTGAAGCACAAACCAAAATTAAAGGTTCTGCCGACAAATCAATATGCTTTTTGTTTTCCACGATGTCAGAAGAAATGGTTTTATAACAAAGCTCGCTGAGTTTGATTCTTATTTCATCGGCTGCCGCTTTGTTGGGCCCGCTGCCCACAACCGCCCAGAATTTCTTGGTCAAAGTTTTCTCGACCGAAGCGGAAATTTGATTTCTCAGGTCAAAGACTCGCGCCATTAACTCAGGCGCCTCCTCCAGATTGTGCAACTCCCGGGCTATGTAGTCATCAGTTCGGGTTTTCATCACTTGCGCCAGGAAAAGGGCTAAAACTTGCCCGGCAATAATTTGGGAATAAAAAGCTTTTGTAGAAGCAACGGACATTTCTATATCGCGGCCGTCGCTCGTGTAAAATACTCCGTGCGATTTAGCGGTAATATCCGACTGCCTTCTGTTTACTATGGAAATTATAAAAGCACCTCGCTCTTTGGCCATTGCTACGGCACGATTTGTATCCGTTGTTGTTCCGGATTGAGTGATAGGGATTACCAATGTATCCGATAAATCGTCTTTTAACAAAAAACCGCTTAATTCGGAAGCCACCCTGGCTATTATATTAATGCTTCCGCCTTTCAAGTAAAGTTCCATAGCATCGGCTATGGCGACCCCGGCAACAGCCGCCGTCCCATGGCCGATAACTATAATATTTTTAATGGCGCCGTTTTGGAGACCCAAACGAACAGGCTCAGGAACAATATCTGAGCCTAAGTTGAAAACGACTTGGGGCAAAGATTTGTCCCTGGTCAAAATGCGGTATTTGCCCCGCAAGGTTCTTTTTATGGAAACAGCCGATTCGGAAATTTCCTTCAGGAAAAAATGAGGATAAGCGCCGCGATCGATGTCTCGAGTCGTCATTTCGGCTTTTTGTATATCGCTTTCTTTTAAAGTAATTTCTGTACCGTCATAATAACAAGCGGTAATTCCCGCCAATCCTCCGAAGGAGTTTTGGTCTAAAATAAAAATTTGTCCTGCTGCTGAGTTTTCACCGTCAACATCCAACTCGCCGTTCATTTTTATAAAATTAGGCATCACTTCCACCAGACCATAGAGCTCTGAAGAAAACATATACTGATCGGAACTGATTCCAAGATAGATAGACTGACCGCTGCCTTTAAGCGCCAAAAAAACCTTACCGGGTTCGAGATCACTGGTCATAGCTATGGCGTGTGACCCCTCAAAATCTTTTACCGCAAAGCGAAAGGAATCGGCAAGGTTATTTCCGGCCATTAGATATTTTTCAATTTGCAAAGGGATAGTTTTTGTATCGGTTGTAATTTCGGGCGCGATCAATTCGTTATTCGCTTCCAATTCCGCGCGCAACGTTGAATAATTATCAATATCTCCGTTTAAGACAATATTAATTTGAGCTTTGGATTTTGGATAAAAGGGAAAGGATTGACCGGCCTGATTAGGTTTATAGTTATTGACTGGATGACAATTTTCTTCCGTAATGGAACCAACAGAAGCCCAACGTGTATGGGTAATCGCTGTTTCGCATGCCGTATCCAGCCGGGCAAAATATTGCAGAATCCGGTCTTTTCTAATCACCTGTCTTAAATCACGGACATTGCGACCCAACTCACCGACAATAGAAAAAGTTTTATAGGTAAAAGTTATATTTATTCCCTTTTCGCTTCCGGTAAATACTCCGGACGCAACCCAAATCGAACCGTTAGTAAGGTCCCCCTCCTGCGACCGCATTAAATAATCTTCGTATAAACTTTTTTCCTTCAGGCTGAGTATTATACTTTCCATTGCTTTTTCTTTTTCCAAGGTGAAAACAATTTGCAGTCCCGCCGAATCCCTGCCCCGCACTTCCAGGCGATCCAGCGCATTGAGCAGGAAATTAATTTTCCGGTATTTTCTAAAAGCCGTCGGTTTTATTGCGCTTGCTTCACCTGTACCGGAAATATCTATAATTTTAACAAAATTAGCCAAAATGTCTTTTTCTAAAGTCCACTGAATATCTTTAAGCAGAATAATCCTGCTATTGATGGTTTCAAGATCAGCGGAGGTAAATTTTGCAGCTTGATCTTCCAGCATTTTCTCTTCCTGAACCAAAAATATTTTCATTTCCTTTTCTAAATCGAAAAGCTTTTTGGCTCTTTGTGTCTGAAAGAAAAGAATTTCCTGAGCGCTCTCCCGCTTCAGTTCCAACGTAGCTTTTTCCATGGAGGTAAGTGTATCAAGTCCGCACACGTAAGCTTTAGCGACAATGTTTTCAGCTAAAACATTTCTAAGTGACGAACGTTTAATTTTATCCCACAATTGTATAAGCTCTAAATCAGCATTTAAACTTACAGCTTTTTGCTGAGACCGGAAAGTCATCAATCCGGCGAAACCGCAGTTAAGTTGAAAAGGTATACTCGGGAAAAATATTATTGCCGGAGCGCTAATGTAAGCCGGATTTTTTCCGACAAATATTTTACAGACCTTAAAATAAAGGCTTATATTTTTTATTGTATTTAATATTTGCGTAACAAACATTGTTTCTTATTTCTGCCGCAGAACGCCAGAGATTTTCATGCACCCGGCGGCAACCTCCTGAACAACATCATTCAACCAATCCATACCTGCTCTGGTTTGTACAGATGTTAAAGCCTGTATTGTTTGCAGATAAGAATTAGCCTTACCTGATTGGCGTTGTATTATTTTTATAAACGTTTCTTTTTTCTTCAGAGAGATTTTTTCTTCGCTGTTGCCGAAAAGATATTCTTCCATCTGCGGCCAATCACGGATAAACTGTTTTTGTTTACGCAATACTATACCCGATAAGTTTTTCTTCATTTTTTCTGCGGCTATAATTGTTTTCTCCAAGTTTTGCGCGAACAATCGTAATTGCCTGATTCTTTCAATAATGGCTTCATCTAAAACATCAAGGGCTCCGGCATATAAAGCCTCGCCGTACTTAAATCTAATAAAGAATTCGCGGCGAACAAAGCGATACCATTGTCTTAAGGCCAACAAATTGGCGATATAACCTATATTGTGGTTAACTTTGCGGCTAATATCACCATCAATTCCGGGAACAAATTTTTTGGGCTCAAATGATAAAACAGAGGGAGGCCAAATCATTTCTGCGGTTATGCAATCCCGCCGGCAAATAACACCTGCTGGAATGACTGTGCCATAAGCTATTTGCAGCGGTCCCACGATTCCGCCTTGACCACCCAGGAATATCGGCTCTTCGCGCAACATTACACCTCGCGGAACATCTCCTATTAAAGAAGGAGTTGCCTTGTCCTGCTGGGGAGTGTAATTGAAATGAATATAAGAACTGCCTACTTCGCTATGCTTTTTCCGGCTTGTGCCGCCCGCCATGAGGCAATCACAAAAATTAATCAGGCTACCTAACGTAACGAAGGGAAATAAAATCGTTTGCTTTAAACCGACGGTGTGATTTCCACGAGATTCTTCTTCCAAAAGGCAGCCGGAGCGGACTTGTGCATTGCTGCCCATTGTTACCTTATCCAGGAAAACCGAATCGGCAAAGTACCCTCCCTTAAGCTCCACCGCCGCTCCCAGTTGGCAGTTAATCAAATTAACAGGCGCTTCATATCCCAATTTTACATCTTGGGCAATTAACGTATTTTCTCCGCAAATCCTTGCTGCACCGTAAATTATTAAAGAACTGTCAATTCTCTCTGGATTTACTTCCTTGCCGATTTCCACAGAAAAAGGGGCCGTAATCCGAACCCCTTTCTTTAAGAGACAAGTTACCTTTTCAGGTAATTTTGCATTTTTTTTAATGGCTCTAATCATAAATGTTTTTATAGTGCTTATCTATTCTTTTCACAGTTGATACCTAATTTGACCATTTTATCGGTAAACGTGTTACGGCTAATTCCCAGAAAAACGGCCGCCGTACTTTTCACGTAGTTTGAACGGCGCAGAGCAATTTTAAACAAGCCTTTTTCCACCATCGACATAACTTCTTCGTAAAGCTTACTTTTGCGACCACTGGAAGCCGATAAAACAGTAGTAATGTCTTCCAGTTTTTTTTCCATTATTTCCTCAACAACCGCGTAAGGGGTTTCCTTCACCTTCATCACTACTTTTGAACTCTTTTGTTTTTTCGACCGCATTTTTCGAAGTTCCCCCTTCCGGACAAGATTAAATTAGGAATTAAAAACATGTGTTTCTCAATATGCTTTTTTAAAATTTAAGCTGGCGAAAATTTTAAAATTATAACGGCAATAATGATCAATACCGTAATCCAACTCATAACAATCAAAGAAAGTCGCTCGACAGGATGATCTAAATAATTTTTTACTTCTATTTCCACCTTTTCTGCTCCCAGCTTATCCACAAGAGAGCGAACAAGTAAAGAGTGGTTTCCCAATATATTGGAGAAAAAATAAAACCCTTTGGTCGTTGTTAATAAAAAATAGGCTTTATGCCGCAGTTCAACAATCGCCAAATGGGTAATTTCCCGCCAAAAAAAAATTTTAATCCGGAAAAACTTTTTTAATTGTAGACCTTCTTCGGTTACGACAATTTCTCTTCTTGCTGTTTCAATGCCGATCAATAAAGAACTGATAAAAAAAACCGCCAGAACTATTCTTTCCCACATTTGCCCTCTAAATAAACTGACAACCAACAACAGAAACAGAAGGACAATTACTGCCGTTAAAGGTATAAGAAAAGCCCGTCTAACTTTGAAAATATTTTGTGCCATTTATTACTTTCCAATTATAATTTTATTGGTCAAGCCATCCTTAAATATGGTTTTCTTGACTGGCATTATTTTTCTTTCTAATCACGGGTATGAACTCCAAAGCAAGCTACGGGGTATTATGCCCCCCGCTTCGTCCCGCCAGCAGCGGGATTCAACTTACCACTTTCCCTACACTTCGTTATGGAAATTGGAGTTTCACGAATAAAAGTGCCGCTTTTGCCGCCGCTTTTTTCCAGAAGTATGATATTTCCTATAATTATTTTCTTATCGACCGCCTTGCACATATCGTAAATAGTCAAGGCTGCTATACTCACCGCGGTGAGAGCTTCCATTTCCACGCCTGTTCGGCCCCTATTTTTTACTTCCGATTGAATAATGATTTGAGATTTATTGCGGTCAATTTCTAAATTTACTTCTATTGCGGTCACCTCCAGCGGATGACAAAGAGGGATAAGCTCTCCAGTTTTTTTTGCCGCCATAATGCCCGCAATCTTTGCCGTTGTCAAAACATTCCCTTTAGCAATTTGACCTTTTTCAATTAATTCCAAAGTCCGGATATCCATCTTAACAATTCCTGCAGCTTTCGCTTTGCGCAAAGTTTGGGCATTAGCTGTGATATCCACCATTTGGACTTGGCCTTTTCTATTTACATGGGATAATTTTCGCATGGCAATTAATGAACTCAGGAATTAATTATTGAATCAATTAATTTTGGCGGACTCTAACATAGGGCAATTAATGAGTCAAGAAAGTCTAACATTTTTTATTGAATTAAAAAACTTGATATAAATATCGCGATTCGCTAGTATTTTTGACAAAATTGAGGCTGGAGAATTTTAGTGTTCGTTAAAGTATTTAGCATGAGCGTCATTGGCATGGAATCATACCCTGTGTTCGTGGAAATAGACATATCCCAGGGGTTGCCTCAATTTGCCACTGTTGGACTGCCCGATGCCTCTGTCAAAGAAAGCAGGGATCGAATTAAAGCTGCCATAAAGAATTCCGGTTATCGCTTTCCCCGCAGTCATGTAACCGTAAATTTAGCTCCCGCTGACATTAAAAAAGAAGGAACCGGGTTTGATCTTCCCATTGCTGTAGGCATTTTAGCCGCGGAAGAACTAATTAAAAAAACCGTTTTGCAGGATTGTTTTTTCATCGGAGAATTGTCGCTTGATGGCAGTATTAAAGGAGTAAGCGGCGTGCTAACCGCTGTCTTTAAAGCAAAAGAAATAGGCATTAAGTCAGTTTTTGTCCCCGAAGAAAATGCTGCGGAAGCGGCCATGGTGGAAGGAATTAATGTTTTTCCGGTCAAAACATTACCGGATGTTGTGGAATTTTTTAATGGCCGAAACAACATTGAGCCGCTTTCTTTAGACGTAAGTAAAATTTTTCAGAAAACACGCCAATATGAAGTCGATTTTAATGAAATTAAAGGACAGAAGCAGGCGTTGAGAGCGTTGGAAATTGCGGCGGCCGGAGGCCACAATGTGCTGATGATCGGCCCCCCGGGCTCCGGCAAAAGTATGCTGGCAAAAAGGCTGCCCACAATTTTGCCCGACATTTCTTTCGAGGAGGCGATTGAAGTAACCAAAATATTTTCCGTTGCCGGTTCATTGAATAAAGACGGATCTTTAGTTGCCGTGCGTCCCTTTCGTTCGCCGCATCACACAATATCTGATGTCGGTCTGGTTGGAGGCGGTCAGATGCCTCGGCCGGGTGAAATCAGCCTCGCTCATCTGGGAGTTCTTTTTTTGGATGAACTACCCGAGTTCAAAAAAAACGCACTGGAAGCTCTCCGCCAACCAATGGAGGAAGGCGCTATAACAATTACTCGCTCTTCGATAACAGCATCCTTCCCTGCAAAATTCATGCTGGTTGCCGCGATGAATCCCTGTCCCTGCGGTTATTTTGGCGATCGTATACGCACCTGCCGCTGCAGCGCGCAGCAAATTCGACAGTATCAAGCCAAAATCTCGGGGCCGTTATTGGATCGAATAGATATGCATATCGAAGTGCCTTCGGTCAAATATCGGGCCCTTTCTGACAAAGAATTGGGGGAATCCTCCTCAACAATTAAAGGTCGCGTAAACTATGCGCGGGAATTGCAAAAAAAGCGTTTCGGTACTAAAAACGTCCTCTGTAATGCCCGCATGACGGAAAAGCAAATTAAGAATTTTTGCCCCATAAATGAAGATTCGCATAAGCTCATCGAGATGGCCATAGAAAAACTCGGATTAAGCGCCCGGGCGGTGAACCGGATACTAAAAGTTTCCCGCACTATCGCCGATCTGGAAAACAAGGAAAACATCGAATCCGCTCATGTAGCCGAAGCAATTCAGTATCGATCTCTTGATCGTAATTTAATTTAATGATATGTAAAAAAAATGCTGCACTATATTAATTTTACTTGAGAGCAGCCTGAGAAACACTATTGTAAAGGCAGCTCGATAAGAGGCATGTATGAAAATTAAGGTTATCAAGGCAAGCCCAAAAAAGAGGAAAGCCAAACCAAAGGATGAATCAAAACTCGGTTTCGGCCAAATCTTTACCGATCACTTCTTCAACATGAAATATAAAGAAGGGAAAGGGTGGCATGACGCCGTGATCGAACCATACCGGCCGTTGAACCTCGATCCCACGGCAATGTGCCTTCACTATGCGCAGGAAATATTTGAAGGATTGAAAGCGTATCGCGGCAGGGACGGGGCAATTTTTCTTTTCCGCCCCACAGAAAACATCAAAAGAATGAACTCGTCCGCGGAAAGGCTTTGCATGCCTTCAATTGACGAAGCCATCTTCCTCGATGCCCTGAAAAAACTCGTTGTTTTGGAGAAGAACTGGATTCCTCGCGGAGCCGGCACATCTTTATACATCCGCCCGACCATGATTGCCACCGAACCAGCGCTGGGAGTTCATCCAGCCAACGAATACCTATTTTTCATTGTGGTCGGACCGGTCGGAGCTTATTACCCACAAGGGTTTTCTCCGACGAAAATTTTTGTTTCCGAAGAATATGTGCGGGCGGCGCTGGGTGGAACCGGTTTCACCAAAGCGGCAGGTAATTATGCGGCCAGTCTTTACGCCAGCCGTATCGCCACAAATATGGGTTATACCCAGGTTTTATGGTTGGACGCCAAGGAAAAGAAATACGTGGAAGAAGTCGGAACCAGCAACATTTTTTTCCTGATTGGTAATGAACTAATTACTCCGGCGCTCACCGGAACGATTCTGCCCGGTATTACGCGCAATTCCGTCATTCAACTGGCACGTCATTTTGGAATAAAAGTTTTGGAACGGCAACTCTCCATTGACGAAGTTATCACCGCTTCCAAAAAGGGCACACTTAAAGAAGCTTTTGCTTCGGGAACAGCGGCAATTGTTTCGCCGGTCGGTCAAATTTATTTCCGTGGAAAAGAATATCTGATCAACGGCGGGAAAACAGGTCCTTTGGCAGAAAAATTATACAATGAAATTCTGCAAATCCAATATGGATTGAAAGAAGATGAGTTTGGCTGGCGTGTCAAAATTCACGGTTAATGGTGTACCAAAAAATGATGACCATAGATTTTCCCCCTTGGATACAAGCACTTGGATTTGTATTCCACAAATCTGTGGAAAAGGCTGTTGATATCGCTGTTGATAATCGCCGCCAGTCCGTAATTGGCGCGATTCTACACCAAATTGCCTAAGGTTTGAGCAAGATAAATATTAAATAAAATCAACTGTTTATAAATATAGCCTGTTATCATCACCACTTGTAAAACAGTAAAAGAGGCAGATATAAACTCTCTAGAAAAAAATGTGCCATTTATGACCTCTTTTTTTGATTTTTTTTATAAAAAAATAAGCGAAAATTTTCTTAAGGCAAATGAAATAGTTACAGCAATTACAACTCGTTTTTGGTTAATTGCTCTCCTGTTTTTAATAATATTTTTGCTCGGCATTGTACTGGCCGAAGAACTTCCGTCTATCGACGATGTTGTCCAAAAATTACAGCATACTTACGAGAAAACGGAAGATTTTAGGGCTCATTTTCTTCAGGAAACAACGATAAAATCAATAAAGAAGACAGAAATAGAAGAAGGGACTGTTTACTTTAAGAATCCCAGGAATATGCTCTGGGATTATACGAAGCCAAAAGCGAAGAAGCTGGTAATAAACTCTAGGACAACATGGCTTTACCTTCCGCAGGAAAAAATAGCCTACAGACAAAAATCGGAAAACATCTTTCGATCCAAAACATTAATCAATTTTTTATCCGGTTTGGGAAAATTGAAGGATGATTTTACCATCCGATACGACGAACCCAAAGGTTTGGACAAAAATGGGAACTATTTATTGCTGTTAACCCCGCTCGAAAAGAATACTCTTCTCTATCCGCTTCATATCGTCGTTGATAAAAACGAATTTTATATCTTACAAGTTCGATTCGATGATGCATTCGGTAATTCCACCTCAGTGAAATTTTCCAATATGTCAATCAATAATAGGATTGCGGACAAAATATTTCAGTTTCAGCCGCCCGCGGGAACAAATATTTCCGAAATGCCGTAAGAATACTTAACAAGCATTACGGGATTCTCTTTTCATTTTTCATTAATTGAAGTAGAATTTTGTGAAAATCGGAAATTACCAAGTAAGCATATTAATTGTTAAGTAAAGGAATAAACCCATGCTCAATACCTATGGATATGCTGGGCCTGATTGGGAAAAAGCCAAGACACAAGCAACTGAAATTCTAATTAATGTGGCTCGTCGAAAAGGACGTATTGCCTATTCGGAATTGGCAGTGCAAATTACTGCAATTCAAATCGAAGCGCACGATCCAAGGATGTTTCATCTTCTTGGGGAAATCGGTACTGCGGAAGACAAGGCGGGAAGAGGAATGTTGACCGCAATCGTTGTTCACAAAAGCGGTGATATGCAACCGGGACCAGGTTTCTTTGAGCTTGCAAAGTCACTTGGAAAAGATACTTCGGATATTCTGGTTTGTTGGATCAATGAGTTCAATAAGGTTCATGATTATTGGGCCAATAAATCAAAAAGCACTTAACAAGTCAATTCAGCCGATCGCTATGCTCCCGCTGATTTTTTCGTTGTCCACCCAAATGAACCATCACAATTAATTGAAGGGATTTTCTCGATCAAAATCAGGCGTCAGCTTGTATTCATTTACTTCTTGAATAAAAAGATTTTTAAATCCTATTTTCAGGGCAAAATCCAAGACTTGTTTATATTCATCCTTGCTGATTCTGCGCCCCAAAAGCGGATGATGCCGCACTTTGGCCATCGGTGTGTATTGCGACATCAGGCTTATCGGAATAGATGTGGAAATTTCTTTTTTAATCAGCCTTAAAACTTCTTTCGAGTTTTCTATTTTTCCGGGCAAAATCAGATGGCGAACAATTACTCCTCTTTTCGCGACTCCGTTTTCCATCTCCAAATCATCGCCAACCTGCCGCACCATCTCTTTTAAGGAATCCAAAGCAAAACGGGGATATCCCTGCGCTAAAGAAAAGGCAAGGCCATCTTCTTCCAACCCGTATTTGAAATCAGGCAGATATATTTCCACCATGCCCGCAAGCATTTCGACGATTTCCGGATTCTCATAGCCTCCGCAGTTATACACGAAAGGGATCTTCAAGCCCTGTGCGCGTGCTAGAAGAAGTGCTTCCATAATCAGCGGCGTCTGAGGCGTAGGTGTAACCGGTTCGACATTGTGACAGCCGCGCCTATGCAAATCCAGCATCACCTCGGCCATCTGCGACACAGAAAGTTGCCGCCCCGCCGTCGATTGCGATATCTGATAATTCTGACAATAAATACAACCTAAATTGCAGGAAGAAAAAAATATGGTGCCCGCACCGTTTTTGCCGGACAGTGGCGGTTCTTCGCCGTGATGCGCCAGCACACAATTCATAACGATCTTTGCCGGCAAGCGGCAATAGCCTAATTCTCCTTTAGTGCGGTTAACATGACACTTGCGGGGACAAAGCACGCACTCTTTGAATATTTCTTTCAGTCTGGAAACTTTATCTTCTAGTTCCACTTTAACTCATCAGATCAAAGTTTTAATAGGGTAGGGTAACAATCTTATACCATTTTGCTTTCAAAGGATAACGCGGCGGCAAGGAGGAGGCCGACGAGGCGTATTGTGCATACGTTGAGGAAGCCGACGACGCTGCCAACAAAGTTAGCCAAAGAAAGCGAAATGGTATTACAGTTTTTCTACTACATCCCTGAGCCTGCCGCTTTCCACCAGTTCTATAAAATCATCGCCCAGTGGCGCAGATAATTCCACAGCTTTATACCAATTTTTAATTCTTGTTTCCTGATCATCAATGTAGGCGAGAAAATCAGCGCGCTCGGGAACTTTTCCACCCGGAAGTTTTTCCACAAAACTTTGTGTGGGGAATACCATCAAGACATTGCTTAATGTTTCCTCATCAGGCACACGGCGTATCAGATTTTTATCGAACCATCCCGGAATGATCCGTTCCTGATGATGAAAGAAAAGCACTGTCTCGTTTTCTTTAGCGGCAAACTGGTGTATAAGATGGTAATCGATGAGACCGCCATCACGGTAAATGCCACGCGGAGCGCCATAAATGTTACGCACGCCGGCAACAACAAGAGGTATGGCTCCCGAGGCCATAACGGCGTACTTGAAATTGATTTCATTGATTCTTACGTAGCGGCCGCGGAACTGCGGCTGTAAACAAAAGGACGGCGGCATGGAACAATTATAAAACACAACCCTCTCCGCAAAATGATAAATATTATTACGGCTGATGCGGTTAAATAAATAACAAGCTACCAAACCTAATTTCTGTAACCATTGAACTTCTGAAGCAACAAGGCCGCGTGACCGGGCAGTAATTATAGCTAACCGATACCTTTTATTAGCTAAGGCAAAAGGCAGCGCATCATCTTCTAAATATTCATTGACAAGGCTGGTAAATTTTCCCAACACGCTGGAAGGATTATCTTTTCGGGAGTATCTTGTATTTATATAGGCATCTAAAAGTTTTTGGTAACATTGGGAAGCTTCCGGTTGTAACCACGCGGCAAAACGCCACGCTCCGGCGGAGGAACCAACTAAATTCACAGCCCTGGAACGGCCTAAAAATTCACCTTTCAAGAGAGTTAAATCAAAGCCGCTGGCAATTAACCATCGCGGCCCTACTGCCGCTCCATAATATGTCGAAACGGAATTTAAATCAAAGCCGCCATCCTTGATAATTTCGTAAACGCGCTTACCAGCTTTAATTCTTATCCTATTCATATTTATTTTCTATCCCGGCAAAGGTCTTGACACAAAAATTATTGTCCTGTAAATTAAGACAATTATTGATTATTGGTAAATTTCTTATATCATGTTTAAAAAGTTATCCAACCCTCATTAAATGAGGCGGCTTTTATCAATAATTGGAAAAAATGCAAGAAATTTATTTTTTAGGTATCAGGATACTTTATGGATATAAAAAATTCAATAAAACAAATCGCCCAAGACGCACGACTTGCGGCGCGAAATATTTCCCGTGTAACATCGGCGGCCAAAAATAATGCCCTCTTGCAAATGGCAGTTGAACTTGACCGCAAGCGTGATTTTCTTCTGGCCGAAAACGCCAAGGATATTTCCAAAGCTAAGCAATCAGGACTTTCCCTGGCCATGATTGACCGCCTCACTCTGGAAAAAGCTACAATTGAATTAATGGCTCAAGGACTACGGGAAGTAGCCGCGCTTCCCGATCCCGTAGGCAAGATAACTTCCATGTGGCGCCGTCCCAATGGTCTTTTGGTGGGCAGGATGCGCATTCCTTTAGGAGTTATCGGCATCATTTACGAATCGCGCCCCAATGTTACGGTTGATGCCTCCGCCCTTTGCCTCAAATCGGGAAACGCAGTAATTTTACGGGGCGGTTCCGAAGCAATTAATTCCAACCTGGCCATCGCCTCCATCCTGCAAGAGGTTTTGCGCAAAAGCTCCTTGCCCGCAGCAGCAATTCAAGTAATTCCTCTGACTAATCGCGAAGCCGTATCGGCGATGCTACAGTTGGATGAATATATTGATTTAATCATTCCCCGCGGAGGAGAAGAATTGATTCGGGCCGTGGTTGCCCAATCCAAAATACCCGTAATCAAACACTACAAGGGGGTCTGTCATATCTTTGTTGACGCGCAGGCCGATATGGAGATGGCTGTAAATATTTGCTTCAATGCCAAAGTTCAGCGCCCGGGCGTTTGCAATGCCATGGAAACCTTACTGGTACACAAAGACATCGCCCGCAAGTTTTTGCCGCAGGTGGCGGGAAAATTGCAAGAAGCAGGTGTCATCCTCAGAGGATGCGAAAAAACAAGAGCGATCTTAAAAAACATAGAAGCCGCAACTGAAGATGACTGGTTTGCCGAATATCTCGATTTAATTCTGGCTGTAAGAGTTGTGGAGAATATTGATGAAGCCATCGCTCATATTGAGAAGTATGGTTCTTTACATACGGAGTCAATAATAACGAACGACTATAACAATTCTCAACGCTTTTTAAACGAGGTCAATTCTTCAACCGTGCTGGTCAATGCCTCCACGCGTTTCAGCGACGGCTTTGAGTTGGGATTAGGCGCGGAAATTGGCATCTCCACGACAAAGCTTCATGCCTTCGGACCAATGGGACTGGAAGAATTGACAACAACAAAATTTATAATTTACGGCAACGGACAGGTGCGAACATGAAATGGGGACTTTTGGGAGGAACTTTTGATCCGATTCATTTCGGACATTTAAGGGGCGCGGAAGAAATGCTGGGAATCTTTAATTTAAACCGCATCATTTTTATCCCGTCATCGCGGCCGCCGCATAAGCTGGAAGCCGAAATCACCTCTTTTTACCATCGTGAGCAAATGATTCGTCTGGCAATTGAAGGCAATGTTAATTTCTCTTTTTCCGATGTGGAGAATTTACGCGCCGGTAAATCTTATTCCGTGGAAACAGTGGAATATATTCTTAACAAGTACATGGAGGATTTGGAACTATACTTCATCGTCGGGCAGGATGCTTTTCAAGCGGTTACGACATGGAAAGATTGGGAGAAACTTCTGCTGTTGTGCAATTTTGCCGTAATGACACGTCCCGGATATGAAAATATGAAATTGGACGGCATCTTACCGAAAGACTTTGCCGCACGATTTACTTACGATGAAAAAATTGACGGATTTAGAGGTCCGACCGGTCACACCATATATTTCCGTCATGTAAGCTTTTTGGACATTTCTTCATCCCGGATGAAAGAGATGTTCAAAGATGATAAATCTATAAGATATCTTACGCCGGATAAAGTCCGTCAATACATCGCTAAAAACTCTCTCTATAAAAAATCCTGAGGAAATAGGTTGACGTGCCTAAGGTTTTATGCTTTTTAATACGCAAGGTTACCTGAAAGCAAAATATCTCAGATAGAGGGTAAAAATAAAAAAGGAGGAAATATTATGGTAAAAACATTTAAACCACTTTTCATTTTTAATTTAGTAATAATACTTTTTCTTTTTTGCAGCACTCCGTTAATGGCGGAAAATGCGGCGCCGGTTGAAAATCCGTCAGCCATCAAGTTGGGCCTGACTTATTTTTACTTTGATTATAAAGAAGATTTGGTCATGCCCGCCAAAAGTACGGAATACGGATGGTTGCCGGGTGTATATTTAGATTATACTTTTAAAAAGAAGTCCTCAATATATGCAAAAGTATTTTTAAGCTATGCGGCTGCTGATATAACCTATGATGGAGCAAGTCAGCCGTCCGGTACGCCGTTAAAGTATACGAATGAATCAGCCAGGATGTTAAAATTTGAAGCAAATATTGGATACGCCATACCCATAGGCAAAAGTTTCCTGTTAATTCCTTATCTCGGCTACGGTTACCAGTACTGGCAGCGAGGTGACCCCGGTTATATTGACGGCACTTTCACTTATGAAGAATTTTATCAATGGAACTATATTCCCGTGGGAATCAAAGCCGATTACAATATAACTGAAAAATTGAATATAGCCGCCTCTGTCGCGGCTAATTTCATGGTTTACGGCACAGCGACCGCTTACTTATCAAAAACAGCAGGCGGCTACTTTGGCCCCGACATGAGTTTCACTTTAGGCAACCGAATCGGCTTCTACGCGGAAATTCCTGTTACCTATAAGTTCACCAATAACATTGGAATTTCAGTAACACCATGGTACGAATACCGTTCATTTGCAGCAAGTGATGTAAATCAGTATGGCTTTTATGAGCCGTCGAGCACAGCCAATGAGTACGGCGTTAATGTAGGAGTTCTCTTTTCATTCTAAGTTATTGGTTTTTTTGCATCTCAAGGTGATTTACCGGAGAGGCGGTTTGTCTGCCGGATGAATTAAGTAATAATCTTTAAGAACCACAAAGAAGGCCATGGGGCGAATCCTGTGGCCTTTTCATATACGGTTGAATTTTTAAGCTATTTCTCATCCCAGCGGAACACAACTATCATCATCTTCTACAACGCCCATACTCCAAACGATCCTATGAAGCTTTTCCTGAAAATTGCCAAGAAACCCTACCCTCCCCGTCTCATCTATCACCACTTACTGATAACTTTTTAACCGGACATTTTATGTGCTTTTTACAATTATTTTTTCTTATGTTGACGGGGATTTTTATTTGTTATAATCTTAATAATAAAAGATTAAGTCTTTAAGGTTAGCCCTCGTAGGAAAATTTATCTATGACCTAAGTAATGAACATTAGGACATCCCCAAGCTGCCAGAGCTGCTGTAAACTATCCTAACCCAAAAGGCTACCTCTGGTAACTATTTGGCAGAACATGATTTTTCTACTATGGGCAGACGTATCATGCTATTGAAATAGAAGGAGCAATAAATTATGCCGAAAAAAATATTAATTGCAGATGATGATAAAGGTACTGTATCATTTCTGACTTCTATACTGAAGGCTAATAATTATGAGGTTATTGTAGCTTTCGATGGGATGCAGACCATAGCAGCAGCCCATAAAGAAAAACCCGATTTAATTCTTTTAGATATCATGATGCCCGTACGTAGTGGCATACATATTTTTGAGAATTTAAAAATATCCTCTTTGACCGCCATAACCCCTGTAATTTTTATTACCGGTGTCGCTAATGCAGAGATCAGGCAGAAAGCGCTAGAGATGGGTGCGGCAGATTACGTTGTAAAACCGTTCGAAACTGAATATCTGCTAAGTAAAATAAGAAAAGCCCTTGGCGAGTAGAATCGTGTGTAATTCCGGGAACACTTAATTATTTTCCGCAATATTTCTCCCTCATTTCTAAATACCGCTTGTTACCATTGATTTTTAGCAATCCATAATAATATCTCCGTGGCTGACACCGCCACGGAGATATTGGAAACACACATTTTGTAGAGCTCATGTTTTAACAAGCGCAAAAATAATTAATAACTCAATTGCTATTTTTTTATTTCTGCAAATTTTCAATAACCGTCGCTACACCCAAGCCGCCGCCGCAGCAGGAACTGAAAACACCATACTTCCCACCCTTGCGGATGAGTTCTTTCATGGTGAATATGCAAATGCGGGCTCCCGAGGCTCCGTTGGGATGACCAAAGGCAATGGCTCCGCCATTGGGATTCCATTTGTCCATATTAACCTTTTCCCCGGTCTGTTTTTCGAGTTCTTTGACAACCGCCAGGTTCTGCACGGCAAAGGCTTCATTGCATTCCATAACGTCCATAGCGGAAAGTTTTAAGCCCGCCCGCTTCAAGGCCAGAGGAACTGCATAGGCAGGAGCAATCCCCATGATTTTGGGATCGACACCGTAATCACCGCCGGCAAGCCACTTCGCCATCGGTTTATAACCCAGTGCCTTGGCTTTTTCCATGGTCATCATGAGGACAAAGGCAGCCCCATCATTGCGCCCGGAAGCGTTTCCGGCTGTTACAGTCCCGGTTTTTATAAAGGCGGGCAGCAAGGCCGACAGCGCTTCCATGGAAGTCATCCGCGGATGTTCGTCAACTTTGAACTCGAGGGGAGGATTCTTTTTCCCCTGAGGAACCATGACCGAAATAATCTCGTCAACAAAATATCCGGCATCGATGGCCTTTTTCGCTAAAACCTGACTGCGCAGACCGAATTCGTCCTGCGCCTGACGCGATATATTGTACATCACCTGCAGGGCCTCCGCCGTCATCCCCATGTTCATTGTCGCCGGATCTTTAGTTGGGGAAAGGGATGACATGATAGGCATCGGAGGAATCATCCGAAATGGCTCTGTCGCCATAGAAAATTTGGCACATGCTTGACTATAAGATTCCATGCCTCCGGCAATCATGATATCCGCGTGATTGGCAAGAATTCTCCATGCCGCGTGGTTAATGCTATCGATTGCCGATCCGCACTGCATCTCTACATAGGAAGCCGAAGTGCTCTCAGGAAGTCCGCCGGCTAATGTCGCCCAACGCGCCGGGTTAAGAGCAGAAGTCCCGCCGATTGCCGATCCCGCAAAAACCGCGTCCACTGTGCCCTTCTCGGCTATTTTGGTTTTTGCCAACAGCCCTTTAATGGCTAAACCACCCAATTCTTCCATCGTAAAGTTCCTTAGTGTTCGTCCCAGAGTGCCGAATGCCGTCCGCACTCCGTCAACTAATACAACTTCTCTGTTACTCATATTCCACCTCACTATTTATTATTTTTTCACAAAAACATTTTTTGCTTTCCGGTAATCGCCACGGATAACACGCACAAAATCATCTTGGGGATAAGTTTGGAAAGAGAATGAGGATAGCGTTTCTGCGATCCCCATTCCCTTTTATTTAAAATATCACCGTTCCAACTTCCGGAAAGGCAGTATTCATACGCCTATTTTTTTTCCGGTTTTTTGTATTCGTACCAGCCCTTGCCGGTTTTCTCTCCGTATTCACCTTTAACATAATGTTCTACAACACTAGGTGAGGGAAGATCGTCGCGATTGCCTGATTTTCTGAAGCCTTCCATACTCATGATGTAGGTGAGATCGATACCGGTTAAATCATTCAGCCGAAAGGGACCCATTGGATGGCCTGCCCCGTAAACACAGGCTTTATCGATATCTTCCGCGGAGGCAACACCCATATCCAGCATCCATAGGGCTTCTCTGGAAATTACTCGGAAAATCCTGTTGAGCAGGAAGCCATCCACTTCCTTTTTAATGAGGACCGGAACCTTTTCCAATTTCTTGCAAAAATCCATCGTAAGATTGGCGGATTCCTCAGACACATGCGGACCTCTGACGACTTCCACAAGCTTCATCACCAGCGCTGGATTGAAAAAGTGCATATTCAAGACTTTGTCCAGCCGCTTGGTAGCATCGGCAATACGGGAGCTCACGATAAACGAGCTGTTCGTTGCCAGAATGGCGTGAGGAGGAGCGATTTTATCCAGATCGGCAAATATCTTTCTTTTCAGCGCAAGAACTTCCGTGGCCGCTTCGATTACAAAATCAGCGTCTTTAGCGGCTTCTTTCATATCAGAAGTAAAAGAAATATTTTTGCGCGCTGCTTCAGCTACCTCTTTTGTCATTTTTCCCTTCTCCACCCTTCCGGGAAGATAGTTATTGACAAAATTATCGGCCTTCTTGAGCATTTCCGGTACAACATCCGAACACTTTGTTTTGTAACCGTGAATTGCGCAAAGAAGAGAAATCTGGTGACCCATGTTGCCGGCACCAACTACACATACATTTTTTACATCTTCGAGTTTCATTTTTCCCATCCTTTCTATGATTTTTATTTTATGGTTATTTCTGTCTAAAATAATCCCTGAAAAAGGAAATCCATCACCGGACAATAGATATTTTCGCAAGAAACTAATCTCACGGAGAGGATACCATCATCGGGAATATTCAGGAGCAGTTTTCACTAAAACATACACATATTCTCGAAGCGAGGGTCTAACGATTTTTTCCGCAATCAATACCGAACGGAAACAACCTTATGCAATCAAATACCAAAAAGACACAGTTTGATTTTTCCAGTACAAATCATTCGTCCCCAATGAGAGTTTCACCCTACCAAAAATAATTTTTGAATTCAAACTATTTTGACCGGTAGTCCGATTTTTTTATTGTTTAATTGCAAACCACGTCATCAGACATCTTAGGTATTTGAATATACAATATATTTTATAATAAGCAAGGTTTTAAGAATGAGATATTAATTGGACAAAATACCAAATTTAGAATATTAAATTCATATTGAGGCTATAAAATCCTGAAGGAGGATATATGAAATATAAGTTTATTGAATTGGAAATCAAAAATTATATTGCCGAGGTAACCCTAGCGAGGGTGGAAAGCCTGAACGCATTGAGTCTGGAATTTGCCTCCGAGATTGCCGATGTTTTCAGAAAGCTGGGTGCTATGGACGAAGTAAGAGCGATTATTCTCACCAGCAAGGCCAGAATTTTTTGCGCCGGACTTGATTTGAAAGAAGCGGCGGGTGGTTTTAATGGAACGGCCAAAAGTGTGATCGAATCCGTGGAAAGATCCCAGCCTTTATTTGATTGCTGTAATGCTATAGAGGAATGCCCCAAACCGGTGATCGCGGCCATACACAGCCGCTGTATCGGTGGCGGACTGGATATAATTTCCGCCTGCGATATCCGTCTTTGCTCTGAAAACGCGAGCTTTTGCCTCAAAGAGGCGGCGATCGGTTTTGTCGCCGACATGGGCGTACTCCAGAGATTACCGTTAATAGTCGGCCAAGGATTCGCCCGGCAAATGGCCTATACTGCCGCCGAGTATCCCGCGCGGGAAGTCGAAAAAATGGGCTTGGTCAATGCCGTTTACAAGGATAAAGACGCGCTGATGGCGGCCGCGAAAAAATTAGCGGCAGAGATTGCCCAAAATGCGCCGCTGGCCATTCGCTGTACAAAAGAAGTTTTAAACTACAGCCGTTATGCCAATGTTAAGGACGGCATGGCTGCGGCGATACAAAAAAATATGGTGCTCATGACTTCAGATGATTTAAAAGAAGCCGTCACTGCCTTTATCGAAAAAAGGCCGCCGGATTTTAAGGGAAAATGAAAAACAACTAATTATAATAAGTAAAATCTCTCTTAGTTGTTTACTCGAAAAATTTATTTTGTAGTAGTGTTGGACAAATTTCCCCTATTTTACGAAGTTCGCTTTTATTCTTTATTACCAGAATATGCGAAACTACTTCAGGTATAAAGTCATTGATTTCATATTATAATAATCTTGACTATTATATTTTGTTGATTTAGATTTTTGTGGAAAATATCGGAAAAAGCGAAGTTCGTATATTAATTGTTAGGCGAATAAAATGAATTTGAATAAAAAAGACGGCATCGTCGTCTATAGTCGGTTATGTCGTCTTGATAAAAGGGGGATTCATCTTATGAAAGCCGGTACACCTGTCATGTCTCAACGGTCATTTCTAACATTATGTCTTTTTTGTTGTACTTACATTTTTTGTATCTCATCTCTTGCGAATGCCTCAGATTTGGACAAAATACCAACATCCCAATTTAAAGATGCAATTCAACCGATAAAAATAATTGAAACGAGGCAAGGCGGCAAATTAGAGGCAATAGTCGTAATACCGCGCGACATGAAAAGAAGCCAACTTCGCCCAACTATCTTGAACACTCTTAAAAAGCTGAAGGATCGTTTTGACACAGCAAGCATTGAATTGGAATTCGTACCTGATGATGAACACTTGGCAAAAAGTTGTGTGGCCGTAGGCGCGGCCGATTATCGAGAGGGCCGTGGTATAGATATTAGATACGGCATTCCAACGGTCGAGCAGATGCAAGAATATAACTCCAAGATTGGAAAACCAGAACAACACCTTTTTGATAAAGGGAGCGATATAAATGATAATATTCCGCTCGCCGCGCCTGACCGAAGAACATTTGAGACGTCTAAAAAGATTATTCTTCTTAGAAAGAAAATAGCAAAGACCGATGAACCACAATGCAGTTTAACACTACCTCTTGAAAATATAGACCCCATAGCGAGAGAAATGACAAAAGAACTGAAAATGCCTTTAAAAGAAATATGGCGCTATTTCACATTCATGGAGACATACTATGATGCCATAGGTTGGGATAAAGAAACAATTAAATTGCGTTGATATGGCTGGCTCTCCTATGCTCATGTATCGAGCTATCCGACGAATCGATGAGGGAAGAAATCTTGCAAATCTCCGATAAAGCGCTTGACCACTTTAGACACAGTCATAATGGTTTTCTGCATCTTGATGCCGCGAAAATAAGCAGACTGCTTTTGGCGCAGCTATATTACTTACATTCTACTCGCATTCATTCCATTTATGACGTTCTCGATGAAATCAAGTATTTAGAAGGATGTTCAAAGACGACAAAAACCAAAGCTGCATCACAATTTAGAGGAAAATATTTAATAGGATTATGGCACAAGCATTTTTTCTCGAATAGGTTTCTGGCAAGAAACATCATCAATTATTGGGAAATGGATAAAAAAGGGAAGAGTAAGTTGGATGAAATGATTGATGACGTTTTCCAAGAGTCGGTCTCGGAATACATTACGGACGAAATGATCAATGTCCTTTCATACAGACTTACGGATGAACTGCTTAAAAATAGGATATTGAAGGGTTCCAGCACAGGCGAATGGATCGTTTTCGCTAAGAACAATAATAGCAACCATTACTTGGTTCTGGGCCGCCATGGCGATGATGAAAACATATGTAACTTGCTAAACAGTTATTGCCTGACCGAATATCCTTTCATAGGAAACATTATTGAAAATAAAATAGAGCAAGCCTAACAATTTCATCCAGCCGACCCGAATAGCCGTTTTTCTTTTCCATTCCGGCGCCTGTGGCAGGGTCGGCTGATGATGGGCGTTACATTATAAAGAATTGACTATGACGAAAAAATTAACATGGCTTATCTTATTCTTCTTGAGCATCGGGCTTTCTGCCTGCTCACCTTTTTGGCAAGGGAAATATACTACTGCGTTTCCATCAGCCCAATGCCTGCCCAGTTTTCCGGATAAAGACGGGTGGTATGGCGGTGACGGCGCGTATTCTATAAAACTGGATCAAGAACGCACCTTGTGGCTCTTCGGCGATACGTTTGTTGCCAATGAAAAAGGCAGGAAAGACCGCATTGGTATGGATGTGGTAATGGGAACAACACTGGCCATCTCCACCTGTTCGGAAAATAACCAATTCCATATTCACTATTATTTGAAAAAGAAAAATGGGAAATTTGTGTCGGCCTTTGGTGAAAACGAATGGCTCTGGCCGCAGGACCCATTTATTATTAATAATGTATTGTATGTTCCTCTATTAGTTGTAAAAGCTATGTTGGATTTAAAAGCACCTTTAAACTTCAAGATAATCAGACATAAAATTGCCCGAATCAAAAATTATACACTGGCGGATCCCCTTCAATGGAATGTCGATTATATTGACTTAAAAGACGCAATTCTGCCGGGAATTGAAGCTTTTGCCCCGACCTCCGTCGTTTTTCAGAATTATGTCTATTTTTATCCGCTTTATATCTCTGTAAAGAAAATAGCGAAAGTTTCCGGCAATATCCTGGCGCGCATTCCCATCGACAAATTGGATGATCCTGCCGATTCCATGGAATACTTAAACAAATACGGAAAATGGGAAAAAGGACTTGTGCCCGACAAGGCTAAGATCGTTCTTGCCGCCAGTGTCTCCGAGTTGAGCGTCAGGTACCATGATGATGATAAAAAATGGATCGCTATTTACCTATCCCCGCAAAACAACGGCAATCAACTCTTGTATCAAACCGCGGATACACTGGAGGGCCCGTGGACAAAGCCCAAAGCTCTAGTAGAAAAGATTCCCGAAGTTGACCCCAAAAGCCCCCGGTATGACGATCAAAATTTTTGTTATGCCGGCAAAGAACACATTGAATTTGCGTACGCGAGGAATCTTGTTGTAACATATGTTTGTAATTCATCCGAAAATTTCCAACAACAAAACAATTTCATCCGCAAAAATCTTTTTCTTTACCGCCCCGTTGTAAAAAGCATAAGCTACTGAAATACATATTACTCTTTGCAAAAATGCTCAGTTGTGATAAAAAAATTGTTGCCACGACAATGTTCTTAATATTTAACTGCCGGATATAAAATTATTTATATATCAGGATAGTGTGATGATTAACCATACCATGCTAGATGACGGCACAAGCGTATTTTATTATGTGGTGCTTTTCGTGATCTACTCCTTCCTGGGATGGGTTATCGAGGTTATTTACCGTTCAATAACCCAGCGGAAGTTTGTCAATGCGGGATTTTTGTACGGGCCTTTCATTCCCCTCTACGGCATAGGCGCGGCTTTTACCATAATTCTTCAATATTTTTTCCATACATGGCATCTTGTACCCCGGTTTATTATATTCGGCCTTACGCTTACCGCCATTGAATATTCCATTGGTTTTTTATTCGAAAAGATATTTAAGTTAACCCTATGGGATTATTCCGAATACAAGTTTAATCTACAGGGAAAGGTATGTTTGCTCTTTTCAACATTATGGACTATTCTTGCCTTTATCTTTATAACATTTATCCATCCTTTGGTTTCAAGCAACGTGTTTACGTTGAATGTCGCTTACATAAAAATAGCGGCCGTCATATTCCTGATCTACTATTCGATTGATTCTATACTATCTTTAATCTTTTTGACGGAATTCCAAAAGAAAATTGCCTATCTGTATACTGAATACTTTAACCTGAGCAACCTTGAAATCGAAAGGATTCTCAATTCTTTTCAGCGCCTGCGCAACGCATTTCCGGATTTAAACAGGTATATCAATGAGAATATCAACAACAAAATTAAAAACAGCATTAGTGCTTTTTTAAAATCCATCCAGGATAAGATCATCCTGGAGATGAATGGCCGCAAGCCATTTGAACATGAATATTACGAAATAATTCAAGACATAGACGGGCACGAAGAATTCATGAAACTTAAAGATTACTTTCATCACAATTCTTCAATTTACGAACACGTGCAGAAAGTCGCGTATTTATCTTACCGGATATGCAAATTTTTAAAACTGGACTACCGCTCCGCGGCGCGCGGAGCGATCCTTCATGATTTCTTCCTCTACGACTGGCGTAATCATGATGTGCCGGACCTTTCCCGGGAAAAATTTCATGGCATCGAACATCCTGCAATTGCCCTTGCCAATGCTAAAAAACACTTTTCTCTAAATGAAATTGAAGAGGACATTATCAAAAAGCACATGTGGCCGCTCACTCTTTTTGTGCCCAAATATAAAGAATCCTTTATCGTTTCATTTGCCGATAAATATCTTTCCTCAAAAGAATTTATCGGTGAATTTAAAAAAAGAAGAAGCCATAGGCACGCCCAAAAGGCACACAGGCAGCATAATAAATCTAGCACAAGAAGTGGAAAAAATGAGACTGGTCAACACCGGTTACGCTGATAAAGAGGCTCTTGCGGCTGCCGCAAAAAACCCGAGTTCGATATTCAAAGTAGAACGCGGCGGCAACAAGGAGGCTCCACAGGCGTATATTTAAATACGTCGAGGACGCCGACGTCGTTGCCAACAAAGTTATACGCAGAAGATCGGACTTGTATCCTATATCCCCAGCCATCTAACAAAACTATAAGCCGCAATCCCGCCAAGATAGGAAACGATAAGGGTCATAAGGATGGTGGAGTAAAACCATTTATTGCTGTTCATTTCTTTTTTCAACACGGCGATTGTTGCGGCGCAGGGAATAAAAAGCATCATCACCACGAGGAAGGCCGCGGCAGAGGCGTGGCTCATCACCGTCGGCAGGACATTAACCAAACCTTCTGCGCCTACAGAATAAAGAACACCCAGAGTGGCCACAACATTTTCTTTGGCTACAAGCCCCGTTAAAAGAGCGGTAATCATCTTCCAATCCAGCCCCAGCGGCACTCCCAGCGGCTGTAGAAATTTCCCTAATGAGGCCAGAAAACTTTCTTCCACAACGCCGGAAGGAAAATAAGATAAAAGCCAGATCAGCAAGGCAACGGCAAGAATAATTGTTCCCGCTTTACGGATGAAGGAAATTGTTCTGGACCAGACCACCATCATAATTGTTCTGGGATCGGGACTATGGTAAATCGGCAACTCCATAATAAAAGGCGCATCCTGCTGCCAGAGTGTCTTATTCACCAATGCTCCCGCCAATCCGAGCACTACAATGTTCAAAGACAGAATGCTCCAGGATACATAAGCAGCGTTGGTTCCAAAGATAGCGGCAGAAACAAGTGTCAATACCGCCAACCGCGCCGTACAGGGAACAAAGGGGATTAAAAGCAAAGTAATCATTCTGGCTTTGCGCGTCTCAATAATCCGCGCGCCCAGAACGGCGGGCACGTTGCACCCGAATCCCAGGCACATCGGAATAAAGCTTTTTCCATGCAGACCGACCAGATGCATGATTCTATCCATAACAAAGGCGGCGCGCGCCATGTAGCCGACGTCTTCCAACAGCGCCATGATCGTAAAAAAGATGAGCAGAATCGGCAGAAAAGTGAGCACTGATCCTGCTCCCCCGATGACGCCGTTGAGTAATAGTCCCTGAAGCCAGGCAGGCAGAACGGTTATATATGGTTCACAAAATTGAATGAATTGGTGAATCAGGACGTCCATCCATTTCTGCATGGGAACACCGACAGAATAAGTAAGGGAAAAAACTGCGGCCATTACTGCCAGCAAAACCGGAATGCCGAAGATTGGACGAGTCAGAATATGATCGATTCTATCGGTTAACACTACCTGCCCCATTTTAAAACGGGAAATGGCCGCCCTGGTCATTTTCTCAATCCAGTCATAGCGTCCGTTGACAACGGCGTGCAGTGCGTCTTCATGCTTGATGAGAAGATTCCGTATCTCATCCCATGCGGATTTCTGCGCCTTTCCTTCCACCATTTTCGATACTTCGGGATCGCCTTCCATCAATTTTATCGCAATCCATTCAGGTGTGTAAGGCTCCTGAATATAAGGCCGGACTGCTTCCAATATTTTCTGGTAGATTTGCTGATGGTCGAAAGAGACCTCCGGTAACTGCGGATGAAATTTATTGTCACATAAGGCCAGCGAAGATATTTGCGCCACAAGTTCTTTAATACCGCTGTTTCGTTTAGCCACCATGGGAATTACCGGTATTCCCAGCGAATCCTGCAATGCCTTTGTATCAATCTGGATACCTTGATTAGAAGCGACATCCAGCATATTTAAAGCCACAATTACCGGGCGATTGAGCAGAAGAACTTCGGATAAAAGATAAAGGTTTCTTTCCAGGGCCGCAGCGTTGAGCACCAGCACAACAAGATCGGGCTTTTCTTTGATGATAAAATCGCGGGCAACCCTTTCTTCCTCGGAAAACGCGGTCAGGCTGTAAGTTCCGGGTAAATCCACAATACGAATTAAAACATTATCGGCGCGATGTATTCCCTCTTTCTTCTCCACTGTTTTTCCCGGCCAGTTGCCGACATGCTGGGACAAACCGGTAAGAATATTAAACACCGTCGATTTGCCTACATTGGGCTGGCCGACAAGGGCTACAAAAATTTCCTTTTCGATGGGCGGCAGGCAGATTTCTTCGGCGAAATCAATTTTATAAACCATTATTTTTGACGCTTCGCCGCGGCCTAAGGCAATCCGTGTATCTGCTACTTGAATTACGATAAGACCACCGCTGACCTGGGCAATGCGGAATCTGGCGTTTCCGACTATGCCCATACCGGCGAGCCTGCTGGTCAGGGCTGAGCCTCCCTCAATGGAGTGAATAACCCCCTGATCGCCTTCACGCAAAGCTGTAATAACAATTGGACTGTTCATTAATCAATATTCCCTGTATCATTTAAGGCAGATACAGTATTTTTTAAAAAGCATCTCCGGGCCGTAAGAGCTTTTCGTCCGGCGCAAATTTTTATTACCCATATCTTCTTCGAAATTAAGATATTTATATTGAGACTGCAATTTTTTGGCTGTATCGTTAAACATAAATTCATAAATACCGTGGTATTTCTTGGACGCTTTGGCAAAGTGTAAACAAAATGTATCAGTGTTTAGCGCCTCACCGATTATAAATCCGGCGGGTTCTTTATCAATGTAATAAATCGTTCCCCATAGTGCAAGCTCGGAAAATTTATGCAGGGCTTCGCTGCACTGTTCAAAGTCCGTTTTATCCAGCGCTAGTCCGGAATCGTTTTGCCATTCTTGTAAAATATTCATCGTGCCGGTCAAATTATTCATGCCGATGGATTCCGCCTGCGGTCGATATGAAGAAAAAAATTGATTTAAGTGATTGCGATGACGCGTATATTGTTTTCCCTTGAAAGAAGCCATGTTTTCGGTGAGATAAATATAGTCGGATTCGCTATCGTTGCTGGTTATAACGAATTTATCACCGGGGAAAAAAGAAAGCCATTCTTGGGGTATAGGAAAGAAAAAGCCCTGTTTATCCAAAAGATCCCTGAATACCTGCATATCGCAACTGCGCAGATCGTTTAAAGGCATTACGTAGCGCTGCCCCTGTTTATTATTGCCGCAAATAAATAAGCCGCAATCCGTTGTCAGAAATTCATAATGACTGACTTTGCGGAACAAATAAATATTAGCGAAAGTGTAGTCGGAAATCGGCAAATTCAACTGCTTAAAGCTGTCGATGAAAAGTTCGCGATGCTGAAAATCGATTGTTTCTAATTTTTCCATAAAAAATGCTATTTAATCCTTCCTAGTGGAGCCCCCTCCGGCAGGAGCCGGAGGCTCCCTAAAACAACGCGACCTCCCGCGGATTACAGTGCTTTCTTCCCCCAGCCGGATTCGGGGATTTCAATTCGCGGGATAAGACGGATCAAAGAATAAATTTACCGCTCTCTTCCTTCAGCCAATGCCTGTGTATTTTATATTCCGGCATAACCGCCTCTATTAATTTCCAAAATCTTGACGAATGACTTTTTTCTCTGATATGCATCAGTTCATGCACAACGACATAATCAATCACCTCGGGCGGTGCCATTATCAGCCGGAAGCTGAATGATAAATTGTTATCTTCCGAGCACGACCCCCAGCGTTTGCCTGCTGAAGTTATTTTTACCTGCCGCGGCTGAAGGGATAGCTTCCGGCTGAAAAAATCAACTCTTTGGGTTAAATGTTCCCTGGCTTTCTTCTTATACCAGGAAACAAAGAAAGACATCCCGTCAACTGCCGCATCCGGGGAATTAAGATAAAACCGGTCACGCCAAAAAACAAGTCCTTTGCGGGCATTTTCTTCAAAGAATACTTCCAGGGGAAAGGATTCACCCAGATAATAAAATAATTCACCGGTAGTATATTCTTTTTCTTTAGTGCGAAGCGAGATTTGCTTTTGTATCGTTCTCTGAATCCAGTTTTGTTTTTCCCGGACAAAACGGTTGATTTCACCGGCAGGTGTAAAGTGTGGCGCGCAAATAGTAACTTCAGAGTTATCGCTGATTTGCAGAGAAATAGTTTTTCTTCTTTTTCTGCTTCTTTTCAAAGTATAGTTGATATTCATGAAAATATTTCCTGCAAGATTCCAGCAACCGAATTATTATTCCAGCAACAATATATATAAATAGTGTCATTCCCGCTTGTGACCTTCAGGTTACGCAGGCGGGAATCCAGACGTCGTCCCGGCCAGAGCTGGGGGATTCCAAGTCGCGGAATTGATTACCATAGATTGGCGGTTAAAGCGAGTCCATAAAAGCATTATTCCAATTCTAAATCAAAGCGCTATCTTTGTTGGCGTCGTTGTCGGCTTCCTCACCGTATGTACAATACGTCTCGTCGCCTCCGCCTAGCCGCCTCAATATCATTTTGATGTAGAAATGGCATCAAAGATGCCTTTTCATTAATTTAATTTTATGTTACGAAAAATAAAAAAAAGAGTTAACCGAATGGTAGCAATTAATAAACGTCCTTGGGGACATTTTGAAGTACTGGCGGATGCTCCAAACCATAAAGTGAAAAGAATCGTTGTTTCACCCGGCGGTATCCTGAGTTTACAGCGACATAAGTTGCGTCGCGAACACTGGTTTATCGTCTCCGGCAAAGGAAAAGCTATCGTTGCCGATAAAAATTATAATTTAGGCGCCGGCAGTGTGGTGGATATTCCCAAGAATGCCAAACATCGCGCAGAAAATTCATCTGCTGAGAATCTGGTGATCATTGAAGTCCAAACCGGCGAGTATTTTGGTGAAGATGATATTGAGAGGCTGGAAGATAAATACGGCCGAGCCTGATAGGCATAGAACTAAGATTGAATTAAGTGTCATGCCCCCCCCCGATTTCACATGACTGCCTTTAACCGATTTATACAGTCTGTATAAATCGGAAAAGAAAAAGCATAAATTAAGATTTAAAAGGTTGATTTTATTTAATAATACTGGCAATGTTTTAACTATAGAAAAACGATTTATACAGAAAGCAACGGTCTGTGTTTACAGATTTATACAGACTGTATAAACATTGTTGGGCTTGAACGATAATACCAAAAACTTAATGGAGAAACATGGCTATGATTAAAGATATCTTAAAATGGTCTATAATATTGTGTGTAGCAGCAATTCTCCTGTACTTCATTTATCCGAAATATAAATTCATGGGGCCTAATGATATTGCAGTATTCAGATGCAATACTATTACAGGAGAAATTTTAGTATGGGACGTGGATGCCAAAATATGGGTTACTCCGTCGCGAAAGATGATTGGTGAATATTTACCTTTCAAAAGGAACTGAAAAACAGATATCAAATGCCAATAAAATAAAAGGGGACCGGTTCTATTTAATGAATGCCCAACAAATCCATACAGCCGATCGCTACGCTCCGGCTGATTTTTTCGTTCGGCATGCCGATGAACTGCGGTCAGAAAAATTTTTTAGGGGGTATCGTGATGTCAAAATTAACTTTTCTTTTGCTTCTTTTAAGCTTCCCATTATCAGTTTTGCTATATCTTTGGAAACAGATGAGAAGACCTGCGATGTATTGGAGGTGGGTGCTATCACCTATATGGATTACTACTTTGATATTATACGGAGAATATTCATTTAAAGGACAATTTTTGGTTGGAGCCATACCAATAGCACTAATCCTTACAATCATTTTTAGTACACTAAAGCTTTTCAAGAAAGTCGGATGGCAATGGGGATGGACGCTTTGTCCTATTTGGTTTTGGATAATATTAAATCTTGGAGCAATTTTACACCTAATTTCTGTAAATTATTTAGAGCCAAAGGGCATTCCATTTTAATTACGGTTCGGAATGCCCAACAAGGGCAATACCTGTGGGCATCTCGAGGACTATGATTCTTAATTAGTTAGAATGCAATGGAAACAACCAATAGAAATAGGGGTACTATAATTCTACGATGGATTATATTTCTCCCATGTGCAGCGATAGCATCTTTGCTTGGATGGTACATAGCGAATATTCTTGGTCGAATTGGCCTATATTTTGTGGGGTTTGATTCAACATCATTTATCGGCCAATTATATTTTAACACCGTTGGCCACGCTGCAATGGCCATTGCTTTTGTCTATGTCGGTTTTAAAATCGCACCCTCTCATAGCAAAACCATTGCCTACGCTCTTTCTGGTATCTGGTTTCTATTCAGTGGATTTACTCTTTTTACAGGCATAATGATGAAAAATGGTTGGGCTATTTGGGGAAGCATATGGAGTTTTGTTGTTATTGTTGTATTAGCATTATTCATTTATCAAAATGAAATAGACATTTAATGGCCGAACCAGCCGCTAGAGCCGATCGCAGCCCGCTGGGCTGCTCCGGCTCAGCTTTTCGTTGGGCATCAGTTAATTATTTCGAGGTTAAATATGGGAATAAAGCATCTTAAATCGGTTATCTGTTTGTCATTTCTAACATTAGCAATTTTTATTAGCAATTCTGTATTAGCTGAAGAGAATAATACCATCATAGTCACAAACATTTGGGAATCTAAATCATCCTCTGAAATCAAACTTTACGATAATAACAGCACGATTATTGAGAATCAAACTTTCCTCTATTCAAATTGTTTAAGATATCATACAGAAATGAGAGATAGGTTGGTAATTCTACAAAAATCCATATGGAGAGTCGGAGATTGGGAAGGCAATAATCCAACTATAGAAGCAACAGCTTTTCAAATAATGCCTGATGGTAAACAAGAAAATCTTTGGAGCATCAAAGAAGAAGCAGATGAAGGTAAACTTGATTGTAATTTTTATCATACCATTTGGTATGGGTGCTGTAGTGCCTGCCCTAACCATCGTCTCTATAACCCAAAAACTGGCAAATTGATTATGGAGTATAGTGATGAGTTGCTTTCTGTCGAGATACCCAATTCCCCATTAAAAAGATATATTGGTTATAAGCCATCTGAAACCATTACAACTAATTCATGGGAGAAAGATAAAAAACATATTGGTACATTGACATACTCTTCTCCAGATAAAATAATTCAAAGAATCGCATTAAGAATGGTTGGTGATAGCGAAGATAAATTTGGAATCGGTTTTGCCCATATATCTATTGAGCCAGGGGGGAAAGATCAAAAACTCAGTAAGAATACATTAGATTTATGGGAATCAAATTCTTCTAAAGATCCAGCGAGATTAACAAATTTTAAAATAAAGATAGTTTTCTATGCAGGATATACTATCGTGATACCTGTTAGGAAAGACGCCTTGTTTTTTAGTAAAACCAAATTTGATTGCTATGAAATTATAAAAGTAATGGATACTGCCCAACCATAGGTTCCAGCCGACGCGCTACGCGCGCGGCTGACCCTTACGTTAAACATTTCAAATCCGCATCGTTAAAATATTTATTACAATGCTTGTTTCTCAGCAGGTCAAAATAGTTTAAATTTACTTGCTCGCTCGCCCGACAACAATATCTTTCTGCCTCTGTTTTTTCGCGGTATTTTTTTCCACAAATATTTTCCTGCCGGTTGCGGGATCAACTTCCGTCCAATACATCAGGCTGGAATAAGTGGAAGGGAGCGGCGTAAATATTTGCACCTGCTGCGGATTAATTTTCAGCTCTCTGGTGGCAAAAGATTTGAGCGTATGCATATCTTCTTCGGTGCATCCTGGATGGGCGGCAATAAAATAGTATGTGAGAAATTGTTGGCGTCCCGAAGCTTTGTTGTAAAACTGCAATTTCCGTAACGAAGTGCGCGGGAATTGCTTAGTTGAACAATCCCGCGCAGCGGTGGGTATGGTACCCCGCAGTTTGCTTTGTGGTTCATACCCGTGATCAATTTTTTCAAAAAGCTGCTGGAAATTTATAAGTGACTGAGCTTGAGGTTTGCCCATAATTTTTAGGACACTGGAAACAGTATGTTCGGGCGCTACTTTTAACTGGCCGGAGATATGGTGACAAACGAGCTCTTGCACGTAACCTGCACAGTGTTTTTTATCGGCCTCCAGTAAATCGTAACGAATGCCGGAGGCAACAAATACTTTTTTTACGCCTTTGATCTTGCGCAAGCTCGCAAGCAAGTTGAGCTGACGGTTGTGATCCGGCTTCAGAGACACACAGACCTGCGGGTAAAGACATCTTTTATCTGCACAGGCTCCCCGACTTTTTTTGCGCGGGCAGTCGATCCCGTACATATTTGCCGTTGATCCGCCTACATCCAGAATATAGCCTCTGAAATCAGGCCGGGCGGCAATTTGGCGCGCTTCATTAATTATCGATTGCTCGCTGCGGCTGATTACTGTTCTTCCTTCATGCAGGCCGATTGAACAAAAATTGCATTCGCCATAGCAGCCGCGATGTGCTGTCAGCGAGAACTTAATCGTATCCATTGCCTTGACTTTTCCCTGTACACTGTAATAGGGGTGGACATCCCGCGTGAAAGCAAGAGCATAGATTTGATCCAATTCCTCAACTGTCAGGTGAGGTTGAGGCGGATTGTGGATCAGATAGCGAGAACCGTGCTGCTGAAACAAGCCGCGCGCAGTTAAAGGATCATTATTGCGGTAAAATGTATCGAACATTTGGATGAAAGCTTTTTTGTCGGCTACAACCTTTTCATAAGATGGTAATTCAATGTATCCGGGCACAGGAGTGGAATCAATATAGCAAGTGCCACGGATATTTTTTGTGTCTTCTCCTCTCGTCAGTTTTTGCGCCAGTTCCAGTATGGCCTTTTCGGCCATGCCATAAACAAGAATATCGGCGCGGGCATCAAATAAAATCGAGCGGCGAATGGCATCCGACCAGTAATCATAATGGACAACACGGCGCAGGCTAGCCTCGACACCGCCCAAAACCAGCGGTTTGGTATTTTTAAAATATTGTCTAATCAGATTGGCATACACGACAACGGCGCGGTCCGGACGGCGATTATTTTCACCTCCGGCGGTCAAATCATCGGCAAGCCTTTTTTTCTTGGTGGCAGTGTAGTTGGCGACCATTGAATCCATGCAGCCGCCGGTGATTCCCCAGAATAGCACCGGCTCTCCCAGACGGCAGATATCATGATCGCTATGAATATCCGGCTGGGCGATGATTCCTACGCGATACCCGGCATGCGACAGAATCCGGCCAATAACAGCAACTCCTATATAGGGGCTGTCAATATAGGCATCGCCGGTGACAAGAATTATGTCGAGTTTATCCCATTTTAATTTTCTTAATTCAGCGCTGGTTGTAGGCAGAAACATATTTTTGACCGTAAAAGAAATCAGGCTTTAATAAGAATGATTATTTCTTTAAATTATCGCGGAAGGTTTTTTTAAATTTCTCCAATTTAGGATTAATGATAACCTGACAATAACTCTGCTCTCTATTTTGACTGTAATAATCCTGATGATAGTCTTCAGCGGCATAAAAAGATTGAAAGGGAACTACTTCGGTTACAATTGGATTTTTGTAAACCTTGTCTTTTTTTTGTTCTCCGATGACTTTATCGATAACATCTTTTTGTTTTTGATTACGGTAGAAAATAATCGAACGGTATTGAGTGCCGACATCGGCTCCCTGGCGGTTTAATGTCGTTGGGTCATGAATGACGAAAAATATTTGGAGCAGCTTTTCCGCAGTTATGATTCGGGGATTGAAGGTTATTTGCACAACTTCTGCGTGCCCTGTCGATCCCGTGCACACTTCTTCATAAGTCGGATTAGCAACTGAACCTCCGGAATAGCCGGAAAGAACCTTTTCCACCTCTCTGATTTCTCTATAGACAGCATCCAAACACCAAAAGCAGCCCCCGCCCAGCGTGATTTCCTCATTAATGTTTTCTGTAACTTTTGTCTTCATATCATAAGCGCAGTAACCGGAAAATTAAAGCGTCAATTCCATTGACTGTGAAACGGCAAAACATTCGAGATCTTTTTTACTTTGGCTAATTATCTTGCGGCAATCAACGACTATCGTATCAATTCCGTTATCGAATCTTTCCTGATTGTGGTGAAATAAACCGAACTTTTTTACGCCGGCATCGAGAGCCAGATGCAGAGCATCTGTATAAAGCGAATGTCCCCAGCCGCGGGTATGCTTATATTCTTCTGCAGTAAATTCGGCATCATGGATAAGCAAGTCGGCCCCGCACGAGAAATCCAGATAGGCCTGATAATTAAGCCCCCCCCTCATGCTGATGACCCAATTCATTGTCGGTTAGAAAAACGAAACGTTTACCGTCTTCGGCGAACTCATAACCCATACCCTGATTGGGGTGACTCAGCGCAATAGGAGTTATAGTCATCGACCCTAATTTGTAGGAATCAATGCACATGTCTTGATAGGATATGTTCGCACGAATAGCGTCGAAATTGACCGGAAAATTTGGCGGCGCCATGGTGCGAGACAACATTTCCTTTAAGGAGGTTTGGGCAAAGGGGCAACCCCAAACGGTCAAATTTGTTTTATGTGAATATATAGGCTTAAAAAAAGGGAAGCCCATGATGTGATCCCAATGGGCGTGAGTTAATAAAAGCGTAAAAGTGTGTCTGTCCTTCGCCAGGAGAAAATTACCTAGTTCACGAATACCTGAACCGGCATCAACGATAAGAATTTCGTCGTCTTTTGTCCTGATTTCCAGACAAGTGGTGTTCCCGCCGTGGCGCAAGTATTGCCTTCCCGAAACTGGTATGGAACCTCTGGCACCCCAGCAGCGAATAATCATTTTCCCCCCTTCTTTTTTGCCATAATACAGAATAAATTTAATATCAAGTAAGAAGAAAATATTAAGCCTAAGTGAAAAAATACCAAAAATATTGATTATTAATCTTGCTTATAGATAAAATGTCCTTAAATTAAATATATTAAATTTTATAATTAGGGAGAGAAATAAAATTAAAAGTATTAAAATACAGGGAATGAGCTGTCAGCACTGTGTTATGGCGGTAACCAAAGCGCTCGGCGCTCTGGAAGGCATAAAAAATGTTTAGGTGAATTTAAAAAGCGGTTTGGCCACTTACGAGGAAGTAAAACCGGTTGATCCTCAAAAAATAGCCGCGGCGATAAAAAAGGCAGGGTACGAAGTTGTCGGATAAAGTAACCCTTCATATTCGCACTATGACCTGTGCGGCCTGTGTCCGGCGCATCAAGGAAGGCTTGAGTCAAACGCCCGGCGTACTCAGAGCGACGGTAAACTTTGCGACAGAAAAAGCGCAGGATGGCCTTGAGTTCCGTTTCTGTCGTGAGTAATTCCTTGCGTTTGCGCCGTGTCTGGCACTCTCATCAAACGAAGCAATTGAGAATGCGGTGAGAGTTATGAAAAATGAAGTTCTATTAGTGAAAGAACGCACCGATTAAAAAAGAACCGGTGCACAAGTGACGGTCAATTATTTTTTTTCAAATTTAGATTTATCCGCACCACAAACCGGACAAACCCAGGAATCCGGTATATCTTCAAACTTCGTTCCGGGAGTAATGCCACCACCAGGGTCGCCTTTGGCCGGATCGTAAACATAACCGCAAACACTGCATACATAACGCGCTGCTGCTGAGATCGACGGCGCTGCCGTCTCTTCTTTCACATAGGTCGGCGCGTTTTTGGATGATTTACCACCTTTAACTTTTTGATAGTAGGCATAAGTCAAGGGTTCTTCGTTGCTGATAACATCCGCATCAACAACACGGCCGACAAATATTGTATGCGTGCCGCAATCCAATTCGCTTTCCAGCTCAGCTTCAATATAGCTGATGGCGTTTTCCAGAACAATCGGTACTTTTGTCACACCTGTCTTTGTTTTCGTGTTTTGCAGTTTGTTTACATCTCGCCCGCTTTTAAAACCGAAAAGACCGATAAAAGTCATCGGCGCCGCTTCGGCCAGAATCGAAACGGCAAATTTACGGCTGAGTCTGATTAATTCGTGCGTGTAATTTTCTTTATTGATGCTGATGGCAATTGTCGCCGGATTTGCTGTGACCTGAAACATGGAATTAGCTATCTGGCCGTTGAATTTTCCATCCTGTCCGGAAGTCACTATATAAATGCCGTAACTAATTTTGTGGAGTGCTGCTCTGTTCATTTTTTCCTCTTTTCTCGGAATTGCCTTTGTTTTAAAATCTTATAACGCAAATTTTTCCTCAACGCTATTGAATTTTGTTTGATAATTTCAACGTGTGACCTCGTCTGACCTCGCGTGCCCTCTTGTCACCTTTAGGTGATTAGGGTATTAGGTTATGCACTTCGTTTTTGAATACAGTTTCCCGCGCAATCAGCCGCTGGCAAGCGACGATGTGAGCGGGAAAATAGCAAATAAATATCTACCTTAGGTATCGTAGCTACGTTTCAGGTAGCTATCAATATGAGTCTCACTATAAATTTTCCTTGAAATTGTATTCTACTTAAAGCTATTATCACGCACTTTTTGAAATTCAACTGTTTACGGGGATTTTTTGAGTATCGTAAAAAAAATAGCATTGTATATTGCCCGGAAAGATTTCTGCCGGAAAGCAATTGCTGAGCATGCGAACCTCAGCATCTTTAAAAAGAAACCTTCTTTTCGAGTAATTATCGGTCTGGTTTTGCTTGCCTTCAGTTATGCTATCGGTCTGCCGGTAGCAATTGTTCTGAGTATAATTGTTGCATCACGGGGCAATGCCCTAATAGCCGCTATTGCTGCTCCGCTGCTTTATGGTATTTCCTGGCTGATTTTTTTGGTGGGCGTGTATTTAGCGGGACCTGAATATGGAAGGGCTTTAAGCCGCTGGGCTGCGCGGGTTATTCTGGAAAAAATTCTCGGGGATGAGGCGAAAACATAAGCTTCTTTAAATACGAATAATTTGGAAGCATAAAGATAAAAGACTAAAATGCGCTGGCGAGTGCCAGATTAAAATTTTGAGGTGTTCAATGAGTCAACTTAATGAATTGATAGCTGAATTAAAAGTGAAGATCATTCAAACTCTGGGACTGATGGATGTTAGACCGGAAGATATCAAAGATGATGCTCCGCTTGTGGGCGGCGATACGGGAATTGATTCCATTGATGTGCTGGAGTTAGTGATGATGATTGAAAAAATCTATGGCGTCAAAATCGAGAGCAAAGAACTTGGCTCCAAGGTTTTTGCATCGGTGCGTGCATTGGCCACGCACATTTTAGCGAATCAGCGTCAAAAGGCCTAAGCTTTCGCTTACGCAAAGATAATAACCTTATAGCGCTTTTTGCATTTTGCCTCTATGATGAAAGTATTGCTAATCTCGGCAAACACTCTGAGAGTTCCGTATCCTGTTTATCCCCTGGGGCTCGATTATGTCGCCGGTTCATTGGATTCACGTTATCAAACCAAAATTGTTGATTTAAATGAATTTAATGATCTGGAAGAATTAGGGATGGTAATTCGAGAGTTTTTACCAGATTTTGTCGGAGTATCAATCAGAAATATAGATAACCTGGATACAATAAACAGCCGCGGCTTTCTTGCAGAATATCAAAATTTGGTGCGCCGGATCAGAAAAAATTCGCGAGCCTTGTTGATTTTAGGAGGCAGTGGTTTCACCGTTTTTCCGGTTGAATTTCTGCACGCACTGGATGCCGATTACGGCATTGCCGGCGAGGGCGAAAGGTTGCCCTTGCTTTTGGAAGCACTGCAAAAAAATGCTGACGTAAAATCAATTCCCGGCATTGTGACTAAAGAAACCTCCGTCATTACTTACGAACCGTGGGATAGTCCAATCAATAGAAGTTTTAATCCGGCAAGTTCGCATACAAAATTTTATTTATCCTACGGTGGAATGCTCAACCTGCAAACAAAAAGGGGGTGCCCTTTTCGCTGCAGCTACTGCACTTATCCGCACATCGAAGGCAGCCGGATGCGATTTTTCCCACCGCAGGAAATAGCCCAAAAAGCGCGCGAATTGCAGGATGCCGGCGCCAAGTACATTTTTATTACTGATTCGGCTTTTAATGCCAGTCACGATCACAGCAGACAAGTAGCGCAGGCTTTTATTGATGCCCGCGTATCCATACCCTGGGGAGGTTTTTTTGCTCCCACCGCTCCTCCAGCCGATTATTATAAGCGTCTGGCGGATGCCGGCTTGACTCATGTGGAATTTGGGACAGAATCTTTGTCCGATTTAATGCTCATCAATTTGGGCAAACCTTTTGTCGCCGCTGATGTATTTACCGCTCATAGTCAAGCCCGGAAGGCTGACCTGCACGTTGCCCATTATTTCCTTCTGGGCGGTCCGGGTGAAAACTATCAGACCCTGCAAAAAACATTAAAGGGAATGGATAAGCTGGAAAAATCGGTCTTTTTCTTTTTTTGCGGCATCCGCATTTACCCTCATACCGCGTTGTATGATCTCGCTTTGAAGGAAGGTCAAATCACAGCCTCTCAAAGTCTCCTGCAACCTGTATTTTATAGATCATCACACATATCCGGCCGGGAAATTATGCAAACGGTGAAAACTCATGCCGACGGTCGTTTGAATTGGCTCGTCGACGCCGGTGAAGCCAAGGCGACCCATGTTTTGCCCAAACTCTATGAACGGGGGTTAACAGGACCTTTGTGGGAGCACCTGATTTAATGAAAAAGAGATTGCCGTTCTTGAATCCGGCCGAAGCTTCAGGAATAATTCTTTTGGCTGTCGCCGCGTTAGTTTATTTTGTCAGCCCCTTGATGGCGGCCGCCGTCGCTTTTTTTTACATTCTTCTGTGCGTTTTTGCTTCTTTTTTCCCACTAACCAACTTTTTTCTGCCTGTGATCAGCCGCGGCAGTACGCAAAAAAATATGGTTGCGCTCACTTTTGATGATGGTCCTTCAAAACCGATGACGACACAAATTCTTGATCTGCTTGATAAGTATTCAATGAAGGCGACTTTTTTTGTCTCCGGCGTCAATGCTCTTCACCACTCTGATATCATTAATGATATAATTGCCCGTGGTCATTCTATCGGCAACCACTCGTATAACCATAATCCATTTTTGATGTTTAGAGGTTATGATACTCTTTATCAGGAAATATACACGGCTCAAGAAGTTTTGCGCAATATGGGGATAAAAACGCTGGCTTTCCGGCCGCCGGTAGGTATAGTTAATCCCAAGCTTCCTTCAATTCTCGACAAACTGGGGATGTATTGCCTAACATTCAGCTGTCGCGCCTTTGATGCCGGCAATTTTTTTATAAAAAACGTCAGCCAAAAAATACTGAAAAAAGTAAAAGCCGATGACATTATCTTGCTTCACGACGTACCGACGCGAAGCAAGGAAGACGATATTATTTTTTTATCGGAGATAGAAATTCTTTTGGCCGGAATTATTTCCAGGGGTTTTAGAGTTGTGCCGCTTTCCGTTTTAATAAACAAAGAAGTGATGATAATGGAAAATAAAAATTTATAAAAATCTTTTCCCAAAAAGTAAACCCCGTTAGAAAGTCTTCTACTTTCTAACGGGGTAAATTAATCATTGATTTTATAAAAAATTTTGATTAAAAAATAATTAATGATATAAAGAAGCGTTGCTCAAAATAAATTAAATTTTGCACGGTAGTAAACGAGGAATATTCTCTTGAAAAGTCGATGGAATTTGCTAAGGGAGGTTAAATCCGATAAACCAAATGAGATTGAAGCATTAGCTTATGTGCCGACTGATTCGCCCTGGTTTGTAGGACATTTCCCTGGTGAGCCGATTCTTCCGGGAATAGCTCTGATTCATCTGGCCGAACAGGCAATTATCCGCCATACCGAAAAAGGAAACGAGCAAGTTAAGCTTTCCGCACTGAGAAGAGTGAGATTTACCCAACCGGTAAAACCCGGAGAAAATTTATCGCTGAACATCTCCGGTGAAGAATTGGGCGAGGAAACATTGTTTTCTTTTAAAGTAGCAAATAGCGAAAATATCGTATGCAGTGGTTTAATAATTGCGCAGAAGATAAAAAAAGATAAATAAGCATAGAAGGAGAGGAGGATACTGATGCCTGAAAGTCGAGATATAAAAGGCATTATACGTCATGTGGCCGAAGTTATTATTGGAGAACTTAAGCTAGAAGATGTTACTGCCGACACATTCAATCCGGATATGGACCTAGTGGATGAACTGGGCATTGATAGTATGGATTTAGCCACGATTGCCTTAGTACTGCAGGATGAGTATAAAATTGTGATTGATGAAGACGATTATCCAAAATTAAAAACTATTCGCCTCATAGCCGATTATATCAAAGAAAAACTTACCGCGAAAAGTTAATCGATAGAAATTAATTGTCTATGACTACTATTAACAATAAAGATTCTTTGGAACCGGCCAAACCGAAATTTTCCGAGCTTTTAGCCCAGCCGGAGGTAAAGGCTCGTTGGGAAAAAGTCAGGAAATATTTTTTTCTGCGGGAATCAACCTATGACATGTCTAACCGCTGCAATATCCGTTGTGACGGCTGTTATTATTTTGAAGGGGATAAGCAGTTTGCCCGGGAAATTAATGATGCGGAAGCATGGCGTAAACTAATGCAGGCCGAAAAAGCTCGCGGCATTACCTATGTAGTTCTGGCGGGAGCGGAACCGTCTTTAGTGCCGGAGTTGCTGGATGTATGCTATCAGGAAATGCCGCTGGGCAGTATTGCCACCAATGGCTATAGAAAAATCCCGGAATCAGTCGGCTACAAACTACATATTTCCGTTTGGGGTAATGACGAAACCAGCCTGCGCATCAGAAAAGCGAAAAATCTTTTAAAAAAACAGATTGAAAATTATAAAAATGATCCGCGCGCGGTCTTCGTTTACACCTTTACGCGGGAAAATATCAATGAAGCAAATGATGTCGCCTCCGAGCTCGTTGCTAACGGTTGCAAACTAACCTTTAATGTTTTTTCTTCTCCGGTGGGTTATACAGGACATCTGCGACATGATGATGAATCTCTTCAACGAACAGAGCAAATGATGATAGCGCTTTTGAATAAATATCCGCAAAATATTCTTTTTTCCGTTTACAATGCCGTGGCGCACACCCATAAAAAAGGTTTGCACGATCTTTACAGTTGTTCATATCCCCGCCAGAATCCTTCGCAGGATATCGGTCTGGGCAGATCTTTCCGGCAATACAGAACGGACTTGAACTGGGACAGGTCGGTTGCCTGTTGTGTGCCGGATACGGATTGCGTCGATTGCCGTCATTACGCCGCCGGTTCCGCGGTCGTCACAGCGCGCCTTTACCGCCATGTAAACAACCTGGCCTCATTTAAATCCTGGCTTGATTATGTCGATACTTATCTGGCGGTCTGGGTCATGGACTATGAAAAAGGAGAAAATCTTTGCGCCGAGCAGGTAGCGCCGCCACAGGTAGCTGTAAATTAAAAAAAATCCGGGTATTATATATTATCTTTCTGAAGAAGGGCAGAGTTAATGAAAACAGTTAGTTCCTTACTGGATCAGGATTGGCAAGCCCGTTACAAACGGATTGCCAATCTTAACATCCGCAGTTCCATATATGATGTAACCAACCGCTGCAACTTGCGCTGCAAGGGGTGTTTCTTCTTTTCTTCCGGTGAGCATGAAGTGACGGAGGAAATGGATATACGGAAATGGGAAAATTTTATTGATAAAGAAAAAGAGCGCGGCGTTAATCTGGCGATTCTGATCGGAGGTGAGCCAACTTTGTGCATGGATCGCATCGAAGCTTTTTATAAACGCCTGCCCGCCTACTGCGCCACTAACGGCTTGATTAAAATTTCCCGTGATAAATTTCCCGACATGATGGTGGGGATTTCCCTGTGGGGCGGCAGTGCCGATGAAAAGGTTCTCCGCGGACGCGATACATTTGCCATCTCCAGTAAAAATTATGCCGGCGACCCTTACACCTACTATCTTTATACCATAACACCAAAACAGCTTGGAAAGGTCGAGCCGGTAATCAAACGAATTGCGGATGTCGGCTTAAAAGTGCATCTCCAGCTTCTCTCGAATGATGAAGGTGTTGACGGATTTTCCTGGCGCGAAGGTGAACTCAAAGATTTACGCCGTGAAATGGATGAAATGCTGGACAAATACCCCCAAACGGTAATTTCCAGCAAATACTACCACGAAGTTATTACCTCCGGGAAAATGATGGGACGCCGCTTTGGCTGGAAAGAATGCCCGTCCGTTACCGAATCTCTGGATAACAGAAAACCACAAACCCGCCGTCTGATCCATTTTTTCCGCTGGGCTTCCGATTTACAAACAGTTCACCGCTGCTGCACATCGGCAACGCGCGATTGCTCCACCTGCAAAGATGGAGCAGCGCATATGAGTTGGATAATGGTCAACAAGCGGGACCACATGAGCTCAACCAAAGATTTACAAAACTGGATCGAAGTTTATGAAATGTTCGCCAAGCTGTACCGTTTTATTCCTTGGTAATACCCAACAATCTTTGATATAGGCACATTTGTTATTAACATCCTCCATCCTCGGCTTTCCCTTTCCCGCAGGAGAGGATTTTTTATACCAAGTCGCAGTCAAAAGTATACCGCGGCGGCAAGGAAGAGGCGACGCAGTCGTATAGTACCATACGTCGAGGAGCTGACGACGATGCCAACAAAGATAGACAATGACCGGAGGCGCATCCCGTAAGGGAGCGCATAGTAAATAAATCTCACATCACCGGTAATTACCACCTCCGAGGTGGTAACTTACATACAACTTGGTATCAGGAATGTAGTTATGGGTTCAAAAAAAACTCTAATATTGGGTTATGATGCCGTTTCTCCTTTAGGAACGGATTTGGATACTCAATGGCAACGTGCAGTCGCTGGAGATTCTGGAATAGGAAAGTTGACCAGATTCCCGCTTACCGCCGATTTTCCTGTGCGTGTCGCCGGTCAAGTCGCGGACATTGATTCACGCCCCTATCCTTTTTTACAGCCGCGGGAAATGGCGCACTGGACATCGCCGATATTTAAATACGCCCTGCTGGTTGTGCATCGCGCTCTGGAAAAAAGCGGAATTGTAATTTCAGCGGATATCGCACCGCGAGTGGCGGTTACGTTCAGCACGGCAGTCGGCGGTCTGGATGCGGTACTACAAGCTGATCGCCTGATGGTCGCGGAAGGTAAGATGCCTCACCCGTTTACCAATCCCAATTCCTGTATTAATATGGTGGGAGGTAAGGTTTCTATCCTGACCCACGCAACAGGTCCAATCTGTTCGACCATTACGGCTTGCGCAACCGGAATTACCTCGCTCATAATCGGCGAGATGCTGCTACAAAGAGACATGGCGGATGTGGTTATCGGCGGCGCCGTTGATTTTCCTCTGGTGGAACCGATTGTCGCCGGATTTGCCACAATGAACGGCGCTTACCGCCCAAAAGAGGGACAGCCGGAAGAACCGCCGGAAAAAACGAGCAGGCCTTTTTCCATCAATAGAAGAGGTTTTGTCGTTTCCGAAGGCGCCGGTTGCATTATTTTGGCAACTGAAGAATTTGCTAAAGCGCATGGGCTTAAACCAAAAATAGAAATGGCCGGCTGGTCAATGACATCCGATGCGAGCCATTTTGTTTCGCCCAAACTGGAGACCGTGCAAAGATGCATTGAAGAGACAATCGCCAATGCCGGATTACGGCCCAATGATATAGATGCGATTAACGCGCATGCCACTTCTACAAAAGTAGGTGATAAAGTAGAAGCTGATGCCCTCTCCAATATTTTTGGCAATAAAGTGCCACCTGTGTCGGCGAATAAATCGCAGTTGGGGCACGCCATGGGCGCATCTTCCGCCATCGAAGCGATTTTGGCAATCGAAGGAATGCTAAAAGATACTTTGCTTCCCACGATAAATTACATTCCCGATCCGGAAATTACAATTGACTGTGTGGCCGAAGGAGCCAGAAAGTTGAAACAGGAATTTGCATTGAAAAACGCTTTTGGGTTCGGTGGCTGCAATTCCTGTTTGATCTTGCACAGAATAGCATAAAGAATATATAGTGAAATTATGAGAGCCCCTAAAAATAGAAAAGTATATGTTGTCGGTTACGGCGCGGCCACCCCGCTGGGAAGCACGTTTGAGAAAACATGGAAAAGGGCCATCAAGGGTGAAGCCGGTTTTAGGAAGGTAACGCGTTGTAAAGTAGAGTCGGCCTGCGACATAGTCGGAGAAATTCCGGATTGGTATCCACTGGAGCTTGATTTCACCGATGCTAAAGAAGTTTATAACTGGAATGCTTCTTTTGTAATTTTAACTATGGCGGTCTGCAAGGAGGCGCTCGAAAATTCAGGAATTACCATTGATGAAAAGATTGCCCCACGGATGGCTTGCCTTATCGGTTCGGCACTCAACGGTTCGGATGCCTTTCGCGTGGCCATGCACGATTTGGAACATCGCGGGCCACTGAGGGTCAGCCCCTATCTGCTGCCTAATTTATGCGCAAATGTTCCTTCCGGTAAAGCCGGAATGCTGTTAAAATTTAGCGGTCCTATTTTTTCACCGCAGGGCGCTTGCGCCTCCGGGAACCACGCCATCGGTATCGGAGCAAGAATGATTCGGGATGGCGATTGCGATTTTGTTCTGGCCGGCGGCGCCGACGCGCCAATTTTACCGGAACTGATTCACGGCTTTGCCAATATGAACGCCACGATCAAAGTTCATCCTGACGATCGCGCTTATAGTGATCATGCGCAGGCATCCCGTCCTTTCAGCGTTGACCGCAAAGGGTTTGTTCTTTCCGAAGGGGCCGGCGTGGTAGTTCTCGCGGCGGAAGAATTGCTCAAAGTTTACGGCCTGAAACCCAAAGCCGAAGTTTTGGGTATCGGATGGACGTCGGATGCTCATCATTATACTAGCCCTAATGCCACAACAATTATACGAGCGCTAAAGGAAACAATTGAAGATGCGGGTTTAAAGCCGGAAGATATTCAATATATCAATGCCCACGGCACTTCCACACCCAAAGGAGACAGTACGGAAATAAAGTGTCTGCGTGATGTTTTCGGCAAAAAAATAGAAAAGATTCCCGTATCTTCGAATAAATCACAATTAGGACATACATTGGGAGCAACGGCTGCAATCGAAGCCGCGTTGACCATTGAAGGAATGAGGAAGGACATCATACTGCCCACCATTAATCATCTTCCCGATCCTGAGCTGTCCGATATTGATGTGGTGCCGAATGTCGCGCGCAAACAAAAATACGAAATTGCTCTTTCCAACGCCTTCGGATTCGGCGGAACGAATTGCTGTGTAATTTTCAGGGGAGTATAAAATGAGGCCCAAACCATTTAAACCGGAAATTTATAATAACGATGAAAAGTATGTGCGTGATCTTACGACCGGCTTTATCTGGCACCGTTCCCAAAACCGGACTTTATACGCTGATACCGATCGCTCGGAAGTGGTTTATCATTCCAATTACCTGCGTTATTTTGAATTCGGCCGGACCTCTTTGATGCGCGATCTTGCTTATCCTTACAAGGAAATCGAGGCCAGCGGCTATGTTTATCCGATTTTCGATTTGGGCATCAGTTTTTATCAGCCTTTGTATTATGATGATTTGATGTATATTCACTCACGGCCGGTAAATCTGGAGCGGGTACGTTTACAGTTCGACTACGTAATCACAAACGCGGAAAAGGGACATCTGATCTGTATCGGTTTTACCAAACACTGCGCCTTAAATTTGACGGGCACACCCGTGGCCGTTGATCCTAAAACGGTTCAGCTATGGACATCGTTCCCCAAATAAATAAAAAAACCCGCTATACTTCAGCAATTGAGGTATCTTCATATTTGCGCGATCACCATTTCGAAGGAAAAGTGATTCTGCCGGCAGTGGAAACATTAATCGCTCTGGCTAATGTTGTTCAGCTTAATTTCCCGCAGATTAGTATCAACTGTTTGTTCAAGGCGAGCTTCCCCCGCTTTTTAATCATTCCCCCGGAGACAAAGCGCTTAGAAGTATTTGTCGATATAGAAAATGCCGGTGATGACAATATTACCACCGTGCTTTTAACGTCGATAAAATCAAAAAAAAGCGCAATTAGCCGCACCCTCGAACATGCCCGTGTGGAATTTGCCACTGCCGATTCCGCTCCCTGCCCTGCATCTCCTTTTCGGGTTGTGGAGAAGCTCAACGGAAAATGCATCAGCGTGCCTGCGGCAACAATTTACCGTGAACTGGTGCCTTTCGGAACGGCTTATCAAAATATCGTCGGTGATTTAGCAGTTTCGCCGGAGGGCGCTCTGGCTTATCTTTCCGGCGGGAATTACGAGGCCGATGAAGATTTACTTGGTTCGCCGTTTCCCTTAGACGCAGCAATGCACGCGGCTTGTGTTTGGGGACAACGCTTCAGCGGCATTGTCCCCTTTCCCACAGGTTTTGAAAAAAGATTTATTTATCAAAAGACAAAAAAGAAAGGCAGTTATCTTGGCCGGGTTGTGCCGGTGAATGTCAAGCAGGAATCGCTAATATTTGATGCCTGGATTTATGATTTAAATAGTGTTATTTATGAAATTATCAGCGGTATTAAAATGCGGGATGTAACTCAAGGCCGCCTTCGTCCGCCACAGTGGATTAAGGCATAATACCAAGTCGCCTTCTTTAGCTAACTTTGTTGGCATCGTCGTCGGCTTCCTCAACGTATTAGTAATACGCCTGCGGAGCTTCCTCCTTGCCGCCTCGTTATCTCTTGAAGGCAACTCGGTATAAAAATTGTTGTTGCAATACAGCATATTTCACGTCCTTATTTCCAGTCCTTAACGGGAGGAACAAAGGGAGGGTGAACCGAAAATTAAATCATGGGGAAAATATTTTTAATTTATCTTTTTGCTTATCTTGCCGGTTCCATAAATTTCGCTATTATTTTTTTTAGACTGACCGGTAGAGAAGACCCTCGCCTGAGCTTCAGCGGCAACGCGGGAACCACAAACGTTTACCGCCAGGCAGGAATTATCTGGGCGGCGGTTGTTTTTTTATTGGATATTGGGCGGGCTCTGGCGGTCGCGGTTATAGCGAGCTATTTTTTAAAAACGCATTTGCTCCCCTGGGCGGGTTTTTTTCTTGTTTTAGGAAATAGCTTCCCTTGCTTTCATGGTTTTCATGGCGGTAGAGGTGTGGCTAACTATTTAGGCTTTACAGCCCTTATCGCGCCGTGGGCGGCTCTCATTGCCGCGGCAATCTGGCTCGTTTCCTACGGGATTGGCCGGATTACTTTTATTGCTTCATTTTTCATGGTTTTTATTCTGGCTTTGGGACAGGCTTTTACCCTGCACTGGAAATTCAGCGCGGTATCCGGCGCCCTTGCCACGTTTCTGCTGATCTTATTTAATCATAGAAAAAATATTATCAAATACTGGAGCGGCAATGAGCCTGTCGTACCCGGTGATGAGGAAGATTAATATAAGAATTAGTAAGACAGCAACACAATTCCCACGAAAATAACAATCGTACCGATGATATTAAGCCCGCTTATTTTTTCTCCAAAGATAACGTGAGACAAAATCATCATTAAAGCCAGGCAGGCACCGGAAAATATTGGGTAGGCAATGCTCAAATTTATACTCTGGAGCGCTTTGATGAACAAATAAACATTAATAGCGCCGAGGATCAAACCAAAAATAAAAATTACCGACCAGCTAAAATCATGCTGCTTGTGAGCGATGCTTTTATAAACCAGATACGATGACACGTTAAAAGCAACCGATAAGAATAAACATAGATAGTTCATTGGGTTTACCTCTCAATATTTTATATAATACGAAGCTATAAAACAATATATGGATTCAATGGGCTGAGCAGGTTTATAACGCCGTTATTTCTCCTGATCGTGTACGTCAGTGTCTTTTGAAGTATTGAATTTCTCTTTCGTGTTTTTCCGCAGCCTCACGCGTTGTGAATGTCCCAAGATTTCTCCGCTTCCCAGTCTTGGGGTTCTTCTTTCGAGAGTACAAGCGGTACTCCCTTGTTTTGAGTTTCCTGATCATCTTTCATTTCTCTTATGGGTCTTCAATCTCGTCCAACGTAAAGATCAACAGCAGCTACAAGGCGTCCGCTGCAATGAAGGGTTAAGGCTGCAGGGTATTTACACGAACGTCTAACTCGTTGTATAGGTTGCGAATAGTGCCCTCGATCAAGCTAATGATTTCGTCGATGTTGCTTAGTTCTTTGAGTTCGTCAGTGTTGCGACTTGTAATCTTAACTACAGGAGCGCCTCGCATTTTCGTGACAGATAGCTTCGCCTCCATGAGGGTTAAGTCCGCATGGGCGTGAATCTTGTTTCTAGCGTCAAGGAGACGTTTGTGTAGCTTCAGGAAATTACCGGGCACGAAAGATGTTTTCAGCCGGTAATCCTTCCTGATTGATCCCTCCGATGTGGTGTAAGGTGTGGCGTATTCGACCAGCGCAAAACGAAATGCTGGCCCAACAAGTGGACTGTCGCCCACTACCTTTATGTCTTGAAGAATTTTCAACGCACCATTGAGCCGCCCGAGGCAGGTGACAAAGTGAAGGAACTCTTCGTGATTTTTTTTCATTGGGCACTAACAATTAATATACGTAATAAATAATTCCGCTGTTTTTCCAACAGCGCCATTGATTTGATCCCGCGACTTGGAATCCTCCAGCTCCTGCCGGAGGGGGCTCCACTGCTTAATTATCTAAGCCTTTTTTTATAAAAATCAAACAATTATTATATCAGCACTTTTTTTGATAAACCGTACTGCCGGAGAGCCGATATCTGTTACTGCCCCGTTTTGCGTTACCTGCAGCGCGCCACCCGCCGGGATGCCGTATCCAATTGTTCCCTCCGGGCAAAGGCCAAGCAACGTCCGGAGTTCATTCCAGCCTTCATCTTCCGCATGCGTATCGCATAAAACCGGCGCAAAGCCGAGACAGGGGAAAGATTTTGCCGATGAATCATCAGCCGAATTGCGCCAGTATATCCAGTTGCGGCACAGCATTATAGCTCCGGCAGAAATACCAAAAAAAGGTTTCCCCGATTCGTAGAGCTTCCTCAGAAACGGCACCAGATTTCGCTTCTCCAAATATTCCATCCCAGCTTTTACATCGCCACCACTGATAAAAATCAAATCGCCGGACGATAAAATGCTTTCTGTCTTTTTCCGGTCAAAGCCCTGAACAATAGGAGCTAGAGTGACTTTATCCGTCCCTGCAGATATAAGCATTCGCCTCAACATAGAGAAAAACTCTTTATTGTCAGAACTTGCTGCACCGATATAGGCAATGATAGGTTTTTCTGTTTTGCTGAGCGCCAGCGCTTCGGCAATAAGAGTGGTATTGTTCGAGTTTGGTCCACCACTCATAAGGATTATAGGGGCTGGCGTCATCATCAGTTTCCTTTCCCAAAGAGCTTTTCCATATTCACCGGTATGTCCGAACGCGTTAATCTATATTTACCGGATGGTTCGGTTTCAATCTCCTTTACAAAATGCACGTTAATAGCGGCATCCCGTCCATACAGCGGCAATAAGCGTTCGGTTATTTCCTCTTTCAATGTTCGGGAAGCATTATCTTCTTCGTCAAGAACTATATTAACATTGTAAATACCTTCACGTTGCAATACTTGATATTCGGCCACAGCTTCCACATTATTGATAATAGATTCGATCATGGCCGTGGTTACCGGAAAGCCACTTGTCGCATACGTGAGATTGACAGTGCGCCCGGCAAATTCTTTACAGATATATCCGTCATTGCGGCCGCATTTACAAATGCCCGCGGGATCGACCTGCACCAGATCACCCACATCGAATCTGACTAATGATCGCCAGGGATTGGTCAGAGTTGTCAGCAATAATCTTCCAACATGAGGATGCCCATATTCAGGACGCATGAATTCTATATCGATCCGGCACGAAGAAGAAACTTGATGGAGTTTACCCTGTTCACATTCCATCAAAACATATCCCGCTTCGGTCGCGCCGTAGGAACTGATTAAAGGAGCATGAAAAACTTTGGCGATATGCTTTCTTGCTAAAACTCCCGGATTCTCATAGCTAAAAATAACTACGGGTGGTTGGAACACTCGCAGATGATGCCTATAGGCATAACGGGCAACTTTGACCAGATAGGAGGGATTTGCTTCCAACACAACCGGTTGAAATATTTCCAGCTCCCGGATGATGCGCTCGAATAGTTGGTCATCCCATAATGAGGGATTGATTTTTTCATTAAGATAGAGAAAACGGCCGCAAGAGCGTTCCTCCATAGTCAGCAAACCGTTTTTAGCCAAAATGCCGGTATTCATGGGGCTGGTGAGAATGGCTTCCCGGTGTTTACCCAGATTAAGCGCTGCTGTATGTACGTTGTATTGCCAAGACGCTGCCTCGGCCGCATCCCACCAGGACTGATACCAAACATTTAAAACCTGCTCAGCAGTTGTGCCGCTCGTTTGGACAAGTTCTATTGTACCTGTCTTCAGCGCGGTATCGATATCCATACCTGCGGGAATAAAATTGCGCCAGGTATGCTCTCTCAGGTCTTGCTTGGAAATTGTCGGCATCGCGCGGAAACGAGCATCGATAGAAGCTGATGAGCCGGGATCAAATGCCTGCCAGCCCTTATAGGCCGGCACATTTTGCAGGGCATTCTGCAGTGCTCTTTCCGAGAGGATATTATAGTTGCCGGAAAAGTTAGGGGATGTTTTCATTTTTATGTCTCATGTGAACTAGTAAATATAAAACAAAGCAGACAGCAAATCCGGGGACAGCATACGAGTTTTTATCAACCAGATTGGGGGAACTGTCAGCCGTTGAGTCTCTCATTGAATTCTTCAAGGGTGAAGCTGTATTCCTGAGTGCCGTAGTGTTCTAGGGAAAAAGAAGCGCAGGCGCTCCCCATCCGTGCACATTGCTCAATATCTTTACCGCAAACCAGACCGCTGATCAGGCCGCCCCGGTAAGCATCTCCGGCGCCTGTCGGGTCCACCACCTTCTTTACTTTGAAGACGGGAACACTAATTTCACGATCTCGCGTGGAGATCTGTGAACCCAACTCTCCCAGGGTGGTGATGATCGTCCCGGCCAGCTTCAATAAAGCATTCTTCTTCAATCCGGTCTTGTTTGTGATCAGCTCCAGCTCATAATCATTGACGATCAAAATCCGGCATCCCTCGATGGCCTCGATCAGGTTCTTCGTATTCCACATGGGCAGAGATTGGCCGGGGTCCAAGATATAATCGATGCCTCTTTCTTTGCAGGCGCGCGGATAGTTAACCATGTCTTCAAAATTGCCCGGCGAGACGATCATAATGGTTTCTTGGGGACGGAATTTGCGCAAGTCCAATTCCGTTCGATATTTCATGGCTCCAGGATTAAATCCGGTGATTTGGTTGTCGGCGCGGTCGGTCGTAATATAGGCGCCTGCCGTAAATTCATCGGGAATTATTTTTATATATTTCGTAGATATTGAGTTTTTTGCCAACCGTTTGTAATACTTTTGATAGTCATGGCCGATTGTGGCGCAGATGAGGGGCTTCTCACCCAGCAGAGTCAGCGCATAGGCAATATTCCCCGCCGTGCCGCCGTATTCTTCCCTCATGCTATTCACCTGGAAACAGACGTTGAGAACATGAATTTTATCGGGCAGAATGTGATCCGCGAAATATCCGGGGAAATCCATAATCCGGTCATAGGCCATTGATCCCGAAACAATGATGTTCATACATGCCGACCTTTCCAATCATCACAAAATCGATAGGACTCCGGAAGAAGTTTGCTGAATAATTCCGGTTCGGAGTCAGGAAAGTATAGGTAATATCGAGTTGTGTGTCAATGACATCTTGCCCCCGGCATTCCCTGCATACGCCGGGGTGACCCGCAGGGCCAGCCGCTTGCCCCTTGAACTTTATTGTGTGACCCATTGTGCCTTGACTAACTGTCGCATTGGCACTATGTTAACGCTATAGTTAATTCTTTTTACCGGAGGTTCCCATGGAAACATATTATCAGCCCAAAGATCTAAGCAAATTTGGAGAAATCGGCAAAGACGCTCCGGAACTAGCCAAGAAATTTTTTGAATATTATGAGGCTGTATTTGCCGAGGGCGAATTGACCGAGCGGGAAAAAGCTCTTATTGCCCTGGCTGTCGCTCACGCCGTCCAATGTCCATATTGCATTGATGCCTATACACAGGCCTGTCTGGAAAAAGGGTCGAATCTTGCGGAAATGACCGAAGCGGTGCACGTGGCCACGGCCATCCGCGGCGGAGCTTCATTGGTGCACGGAGTTCAAATGCGCAATGTCGCCACAAAATTATCTTTATAAATATTCTGAGGATATTCAGTTTATGGCTAACACTGTGGACCAAGCAGAAAATATTTCCACTCTATATGCAAACGCTGATTCTTCTCTTATCGAACCATTTGGCCGGACATTATTTCAGCATAATCTCACTTTAACCAGAGGGGAAACGACCACCCTGCAAATCAATGTCGGCCTTTTATGTAACCTGTTTTGCAAGCACTGCCATCTGGAGGCAGGGCCGCTGCGGGATCAATTGATGGATGCAGAAACGATAGACCAGGTTGTAGATTACGCGGCAAGAAATAGATTTGAGGCGATAGATATAACAGGCGGATCGCCGGAGTTAAATCCCCGCATTGAAAATTTGGTCAGGAAGCTTGCACCTTTGACCTCCAGATTAATGGTTCGCAGTAACCTTCTTGCACTGGAAGGCCCGGCGTGGGGAAAATATATATCCTTATGTAAGGAAAACCGGGTCATTATCATTGCTTCTCTTCCTTCTCTTAATAAAGCTCAAACTGATGCCCAGCGAGGGGAAGGGGCGTTTCAGCGCATTGTCGCAGCGTTAAAGAAATTAAACGCCGTAGGTTATGGAATTGAGGGCACCGGCCTCACGCTTAATCTTGCTTCCAATCCGGTGGGCGCGTTTATGAACGCATCTCAGATACAGGCGGAAAAAAGATTCCACGAAATTTTACTGAAAAAATGGGGCATCAATTTTACCAGGCTATATAATTTCAACAATGTTCCCCTGGGGCGGTTTCGCCGCTGGCTTCAGTCCAGAGGAGAGCTGGACAATTACCTGATCAAATTAGCCGGTCTCTTTAACCCCTGTTCCATCTCATCGATTATGTGCCGCACTTCTGTTTCCATTAACTGGCAGGGATATCTTTTTGACTGTGATTTCAATATTGCCTCCGAGCAGTATCTTGGCGGAAATAAAATTCATGTCTCGCAAATGGCTGGACTCCCCGCGCAGGGTCTGCCGGTTATGGTCGGTGAACATTGCTACGCCTGCACTGCAGGAACCGGATTTACCTGCGGCGGGGCAATCACTGCATAAGTTGCGGTCGCTGGGCTTATCGAAAAATATGTGATGCATAATGCAAACCAGATATTCTTTTATTATTCCAGTTTATCGGGAAGAAGAAATCATCAACTCCACCATTGATTACTTAATGCATCTGCAAAAATTTGCCGCTGCCGAGATTATTGTAGCTGATGGGGATTATGAAGGGAGCACACTGAGAAAAATCAATTATGCGAACGTGAAAAAAATACTCTGTCCTGAAGGCCGGGCACGGCAGATGAACTGTGGCGCGGCAAAGTCTTCAGGTGAGATCCTGATTTTTCTACATGCCGATACGCGCCTGCCTATGAATTCCTTGCACCGAATTGCCACGGCAATGGAAAATAAAACCTTTGTTGGCGGGGCATTTGATTTGGGCATCGATTCAGAACGTTTTGCCTTCCGTATCATTGAAAAAATGGCTTCCCTACGCTCCCGGCTGACGCGCATTCCCTATGGCGATCAGACTATTTTTATCCGGCGGGATTATTTTCAATCACTGGGTGGATTTAAGGATATTCCGATCATGGAAGATGTCGAACTAATGCGGAGAATCAAGCGCAGGCAAGGAAAAATAAATATTTTAAAAGATAAAGTTAAAACATCACCACGGCGCTGGGAAACCGAAGGTATTGTTTTTTGTACTCTCAGAAACTGGTTTTTGATAACGCTTTATTTACTGGGAGCAAAGCCGGAAACCTTGGCAAAATTATATAAGTAATCTCCTGCCCAATAATTATTTTCTGTTATCATTATTGCTCGAATCTTTTTGCCTTCCACTGGAGAGTTTTTTTCTGGCCAAATAGACAAGAAAAGCCAAGATAATTACGGCAAGTATGAGCACTAAAACCAAGAGCCAGGGAATCTTCCCCTCGGTCAAACCGCTAATGATTGCATCCGTACCGACTACGTACAAAACAGTGCCGGGCAGCATGCATAACCACGACCAGAAAACGTATGTCCAGAAACGCACGCCGGTAAGGCCAAAACCGTAATTAAGAAAATTAAAAGGGAACAGAGGCACCAGGCGTGTTATTGCTACAATTATTGCGCCATGTTCCTTCGTCAGATGATCCAGCTTTTTGAATTTTTCATTTTGTGAAAATTTACGTACAATAAAGTCCCTCGCCAGATAACGAGAAATTAAAAAACAGATGCTTGCTCCTATTGTCGAGGCAATGCTGACCAGTACGACTCCCCAAACTGACCCGAAAAGTGCTCCCCCGGCAATGGTTATGGCTGAACCGGGTAGAGCCAGGACAACGGCAATGATATAAATCAAGACGAAGACTAACGGCCCCCAAGAACCAAGGCCGCCAATCCAAGCACGAAGATCGGTAAGCTTTTCTCCCACTCCCCAAAACCTAAGCAAGATAATGGCGATCAACAACAAGACGATGAATATAATCGGCCGCCACAATTTTTTTTGCTTTTTTTCAGCGAAAGCTTCGGAAGCCATATAAGTTCCTTAGTGGGTCAATTTGATTTATTTAATTTCACTGTATGTATTGTGAAAATGGATTTATCTTTATCAAGATAGCCAATAATAGAAAAAAAACGGCAAAGAGTAGTAAAATAACTGATTCCATTTTTGAGTGAAGTTTTTGTTCGTTTGTAATTAGTTCTCCTTTAATTCTGAAAAGAAAAATAAGTAGCACTCCTAAAACAGAAAGTATCGCCAAGAAGGTTAGTACGATAATCATTTTTAGCCCCTCATTATTCTTTTTTAAAGAAATTCATCGAGGCTTTCACATAGAATGTCAAGGGATATTTTAAATTATCCTTGACTTCAATGGGTAATGTCGATGATAGTGTCGGCAGTGTCAAGTTTTATACTATTTTCCCGATTGCTGATTCAATCAAATTATCTATCTCTGTGCTCTTAATTTAATTAATGTATAGGCGTGTTTGACAATCGTCAGATCATCGTTAAAATTCTAATATTAGTATTTGATTTCTTTAAAAGGGGGAAAAATGAAAAAATTACTTATGTCTATAATAATATTTAGTTTTGTATTAAGTTATCAAAATGGTAATGCCGAACAAACAGAGGTAAAATCAAAAATGACAAAAAAAAATGAAATAACATCTGAAAGTATAGCAACGCTGGCCGGAGGTTGTTTCTGGTGTGTGGAGTCTGATCTGGAAAAGGTTCCCGGCGTAATAAAAGTAGTATCCGGTTATGCCGGAGGACAAGGGGAAAATCCAACCTATGAAACGTATGCGAAAATGGGCTATATTGAAGCCGTGCAGGTATATTATGATCCCAAGGTAGTGACTTATGATCAACTTCTAAACTATTTCTGGCGACATATTGATCCCACTGACGCCGGCGGACAGTTTATTGATCGTGGGCCTCAATATCGCAGTGCCATATTTTATCAAGACGAGGCACAAAAACAAATTGCGGAAAAATCCAAACAGGCTCTGGAAAAATCAGGCAGGCTGGGGAAACCTATTGCCACAGATATAATTAAATTAACTAAATTTTATCCGGCAGAAGAATATCATCAGAATTATCATACCAAAAATCCTTTGCGCTATAAATATTACAGAAGCGGATCAGGTCGTGATCAAACCGTAAAGAAATTATGGGGAAATGATACAGGCATCGAACCCATTACCCGACAGGATTTCACGAAACCCGATGATGCGACGCTAAGGAAGAAACTTACCAAAACACAATATGAAGTAACGCAGAAAAACGGCACTGAGCCGCCTTTTAAAAATGAATATGATAATAACAAAAAAGAAGGTATTTACGTGGATATCATTTCCGGTGAGCCACTTTTCAGTTCACTGGATAAATATGATTCCGGCACCGGCTGGCCCAGTTTCACCAAACCACTGGAGCCCGGAAATATTATCGAAAAAGAAGATCGCAGTCTCTTTTCCACGCGGACGGAGGTGAGGAGCAAACTTGCCGATTCTCATATAGGTCATGTTTTCCCCGATGGCCCGAAACCAACTGGACTTCGCTATTGCATGAATTCCGCCGCCCTGCGGTTTATTCCTAAAGAGAATTTGGAAAAAGAAGGTTATGGAAAATATTTGAAGTTATTCTCTTCTAAAAAATAATTGCTGAAACTTCTTTGTAATAATGG
>Ga0208820_1000156_pt1 | contig 69210 bp, 57 predicted proteins | sample June2015DPH_16_5_FD_184713 | JGI IMG/M metagenome (GOLD analysis project Ga0208820, IMG submission 184713) | Peatland microbial communities from SPRUCE experiment site at the Marcell Experimental Forest, Minnesota, USA - June2015DPH_16_40... | ecosystem: Environmental > Terrestrial > Soil >...
CTCGACTGTAAATCGTCAGTCGAGCATGATAGTGATAGTCCATTCGGTCTCCTGGGATTGCTTTTGTTTCGCAACTTCAGCTTCCCAGTTCTCGACCGAATGGACAACAACCTATTGAAACTTCACAGCTAAAGCCCAATCTTTTTTGCTCAATCTTCGGCACGACTGAAGTCGTGCCCTGATACAGTGCCGGTCAGCCCTCAGGAAGCTTTGAAGATGAAATGTCCGGTTTGCGGAGCGGCTGAGTTGATCCGAGATACACGCGACTTGCCTTATACCTACAAAGGCGAGACCACAACGATTCTTGCGGTAACGGGTGAGTTTTGCCCGGCCTGCGCCGAGTCCATCCTGGATGGCGCCGAATCGGAGCGCGTCATGCGCGAGATGCGGGCCTTTTCCAGGCAGGTGAATGCGGCCATCGTCGACCCGGCTTTTATCGTCAAAGTGCGCAAGAAGCTCGCGCTCGACCAGCGCGAGGCAGCCGAAATCTTCGGCGGCGGCGTCAATGCCTTCTCACGCTACGAGAACGGCAAGACCGAGCCGCCTTTAGCCCTGGTCAAGCTGCTCAAAGTGCTGGATCGTCATCCCGATCTGCTCGATGAGATCAAGCTGGCATAGGCATTGCCCAATCCTGGTAGTAGATTGAGATATGGACCATCCTCTTCAGGAGGCAAGTTGTGAAGTCGGAAGACGGCGATTGGCAAAAATTTGAACAATGGCTGGGGGAGCTTCGTAGGTGTGTTGGTCAAAAGGCCGCCTCGCGCCTGCTATTCCGTGGGCAGGAGAATTCCGAGTGGCCAGTTGAGACCACATTGGAGCGAAATGGGCATAGGAAGATGTACTTCGCCGACTATTACAGACTCATTACCGGGATGGGACCAGCGGTTCACGCGTTCACGGGTGTGAGCTCTCCGACATACGATCCGAACCTGCCGAAGGGATTTTCCGGCGTTGAGTCGTTTTTTGAACCTGACAGGTTTCCATCTGGCCCACATTATGATTACATGGCTTATTTGCGGCACCACGGATTTCCGTCGCCGCTTCTTGACTGGTCGCGATCACCGTATGTCGCTGCCTTCTTTGCATTTCGATACGCCAATCCTCAACATGAGAAGAGATCGATCTACGCTTACTGCGAGAGTCTGACCGGGTGCAAGGGTGGAGCGGTTGGCGAACACCGTATCCGGACCCTCGGACCGTACGTTCGAACCCACCCCAGACACTTCTTGCAGCAATCGGTCTACACGGTCTGTGAGAGTTTAGGTGTCAATGACAACTGGCAATATGATTCGCATCAGGAAGTTTTCGAAAATGCGCGTCCCGGGCAGGATTTCGTGTGGAAGTTCGATATCCCATCTACGGTGAGGGTCAAGGTCTTGCGCTTGTTAGACGAGTTCAACCTGAATGCCTATTCATTGTTTGATTCGGAAGAATCCCTGCTTGAGACGCTGTGGGTCCGGGAACAGGTGTTTCGCAGCCCGGCGTAAGTTCGTTCAATGCCGTTCCGATTATCGCTGGTGGTACGTGTCAAGCAACTGCCGAATCCATCGCAGCCAGTGCAGTGATATTCTGGGATCGGTCAAGAAGACGCAGCTTCACAGTCCAAAACAAAGTCAGCTCTCAAGAGCAAAGCCATGGCATTTAGATTGGCAGTATAATCGTTTTCGCCGGAAGGATGACCCGATTGGAGGGATGATGTCGAGGAATCTCATGATGACGGCTTTGGTGCTTTTGGGCAACCAACTATCATTCAATTGTCTGTTGTTCGCTCAGGCTCAGGATCAAGATAAGGGTAAACAGAAGATCCTCTTCCATGTTACTTCTGTTCGTTCAGAAGACGACCCAGATTCGTGTCAGACAGGTGAATGCAGTGCTACGCGATTTACTCTCGAAGGTTATGCCGATGTTAATCACGACGGACATTTGACAGAGTATGTGTTGAAATGTGTCGAGTATTTGGCCTATAACCCGACTCTGCACTATACCATGGTCTGCGGACGCGTACATGCTAACAACGATTATGATGCGGAATTATTCGCCGACAGTGTCTTCTTTACGGACAGCAAGCCGAAACCGACTGGTGCACCTCCCGAAGCTGGATACAGAATAGTTTCGGAAAAGGAAATGATTAAGCCGAGGAAATGACGACGGCCGGGTGCCCCAGGTCCCGCTTCTTGAAACTCGGATTTCTTCCTCAACCCGATCCGCTCATGCCCCGGCGTAGGCCTCAACGTCCCGCTCAATTTTCTTGCTCAGTTCAAGCCGTGCCTTTGACAGGTCGTGCATCTGCTGGAGGTTGAGCCAGAACTCCGGGCTGTTGCCGAAGAACTGCGCCAGGCGCAGCGCCGTGTCGGGCGTGACCGCTCGCCGGCCGTGAATGATGTCGCCAATGCGCGTGGCGGGGACGCGGATTCTCATCGCCAGCGCGTTCTGCGTAATGCCGAGAGGGAGAAGAAACTCCTCGCGCAGCATCTCGCCCGGATGCGTCGTAACTCTTTGCATCTTCCATCCCGTAGCGGGTCTTTTAATCGTCATTCCCATCCTCCGATCAGTGGTAATCGGCGATCTCCACATCGTGCGCTCCATCATCCTTCCAGACAAAGCAGATGCGGTATTGATCGTTGATCCGTATGCTGTGCTGGCCACTCCTGTCACCCTTCAAAGCCTCCAGACGATTTCCCGGAGGAGTACGCAGGTCATCGAGAGAGCTTGACGTATCAATCTGGTCGAGTTTGCGCTGAGCTGTTGCCCGGATACTTGCCCAGCGCCTGCCGGAACCCGACTCATAGAGTTCCTTTGTCCAAGCGTCTTTGAAGCTTTGAATCATCCACAATCAGGATATACCGATACGCGTTATATGTAAAGTGGTATATTTGAAGCCCCCTACGCATCAAAGGCCGCTGAATCCGCCGAAACCTACACGGTGATATTCTAGTTAAGTCGAGAGAACGCAGCCTCACAGTCCAAATCAAAGTCAGGTCTTAAGAGCCAAGCCATGTCGTTGAACGATCTCGAATTCGCTTACGCTCCCGTGCGCGACCAAGTGCGCGACCTGCGGGAGTATCTTTGACCCTGCCCGCATCCGCAGGGAACTCGCCGACATTGAAACCAAGCTGGCCGATCCGGCCCTTTGGAACGACCCCGCCGCATCGAAGCCGCTGATGCGCGACCGCAAGCGCCTGGAAAAGCTGGTAGCCGATGATGATGAGCTGGTGCGCCGCTCAGGCGACATTGAAGCCTACTTCGAGCTGGTGCGCGAAGGCGAAGACGTATTGGCCGATCTGGAGCGCGACATCAAAGCCCTGGCCACGTTTGCCGAGGAACTGGAAGCACGCACCATGCTCAACGGCGAGGCCGATGCGCTCAACGCCATCCTCACCATCCATCCCGGCGCGGGCGGCACCGAGAGCCAGGACTGGGCCGAGATGCTGATGCGCATGTACCTGCGCTGGGCCGAGCAACAGGGATTCAAGACGGAGATCAACGACTTGCAGGACGGCGAAGAGGCGGGCATCAAGTCCGCCACCTTCACCATCCTCGGCGAGTATGCCTTTGGGCAACTGGCCGGCGAAAGCGGCGTCCACCGGCTGGTGCGCATTTCGCCCTTCGACCAGGCTAAGCGGCGGCACACTTCGTTTGCCTCGGTCTACGTTTTGCCGGAGATCGACGAAACTATCCAGGTGGATTTGAAGCTGGAGGACCTGCGCATCGACACCTACCGCAGCGGCGGCAAGGGTGGCCAGCACGTGAACACCACCGACTCCGCCGTGCGCATGACCCACCTGCCCACGGGCATCGTTGTGTGCTGCCAGAACGAGCGCTCCCAGCACAAGAACCGCGAAAAGGCGATGAAGATCATGCGCTCGCGGCTGTATGAGTTTGAGCTCGAAAAGAAACAAGCCGCGAGTAAGAAACTGGAGGACTCGAAGCTGGATATCAACTTCGGATCGCAGATACGGTCGTATGTCTTGCAGCCCTACCGCATCGCCAAGGATCACCGCACCAAGGTCGAGGTGGGCGACGTGGACAAGGTGCTGGACGGGTACCTGGAGCCGTTTCTGCGCGGCTATCTGCTGGCCAAGCGCCGCGGCACCGTTGTCTCGGCCGGCCCCGACGATGATCCGAGCTAGCTGTTGAAGTATGGCAGTTGACTGTACGAAGGAGGGGAGATGCGCACGAAGGTTATTCAAGACGAGGCGACAGGCATGTGGTATTGGTGGTGGCAAAACCTTCCCGAACCAGGGACGCGCGAAGGACCGTTTGATACTCGGGAAGAGGCCGAATCTCGAAGAAAGGCGTTCGAGAAGGCTGACGAACCTCGGCGAGCAAAATATCTGGAAGATCTTCAATCTGAATAGGCTTTTTTGAAGGTTGCGGACTCAAATGTGAAAAGGGACCATTTCCGCTGACGGACACAAGGCGGCCCAAGGAAGGGGCCTTACTGTTGATTAGAGCTTTATCTACACGTTGGATTACTTTATCACGAGAAAAATCCCTATCACGGCAAGAAGGCTTCGTGGTATAAACGGTGAGTTCAAGGTTTCAGACGATGCCCTTCATAAAGTTGGATACCGGCATTTTGGATTCGCCGCTTTGGGTAGAGAGGGATCAGCGCGACGTATTCCTGACCGCGCTTCTCATGGCTGTGCCCCGCGAGTTCAGCGAGCCGCTGGAGCAGATGGAACCTGAACCTGATTCGCTAAACACGACCGGATTTGTGGTACCGGCTGGCTGGTACGGGTTTTGTGACCGCACTGGACCGAGCATTGTTCGGCGCTCGCTTACCGATTTTGACCTTGGCATGGAGGCGCTGCGCAAGCTAGGGTTGCCCGACCCCCAAAGCCACAACACAGCATTTGAAGGGCGAAGGATGGTGCGCGTCGTAGGTGGCTACATCATCTTGAATTATATGGCCTTTCAGGATCGAGATCACCAAGTGGCTACGCGGGCGAAGAATCTCCGGGAGCGGAAAATAATTGGCAGGGACGACCAGATTCGAGCCCAGGGTGGCAAATGCGGATGCTGTGAGGCGCCCTTCGAGCGGCCTTACAGTAAAGGGGTGGTTTGGGACCACAATCACAGGACTGGGCTGCCTAGAGCGCTCGTTTGCCCGTCATGCAACGCTGTGATCGGCCTTGTTGAAAATGTGCTATACACGGGTAGTTCCTCGAAGTCAACGAACAATGCGAAGGCGGAACTTTGCGAGGCATACCTGCTCCGTTACGGCGTAACGTAATGTAGCCTTGAGAGATCGTCACGTGAGAACGACGTGGCGTTACACATGGCAGAAGCAGAAGTAGATATTGATGCAAAACGAGCCCGACATTATTGAGGAGATGCTTCGCGAGGCGGAGACCATTGCCGTCGTGGGCATGAGCGACAAGCCGCACCGCGCCAGCTTCAACATTGGCCGCTATCTTGCCGGGAGCAGCTATCGCATCTTTCCCGTCAATCCTGCGTTTCATCAGGTACTCGGCAGGCCCAGCTATCCCGATCTCGATGCGGCCCAGGCCGCGGCACACGCTCTGACGGGGCAGGGCATCGATCTGGTGGATGTTTTTCGCGCTTCGGAGCACGTTCCGGCTATCGTGGACGATGTGATCCGGCTGGGCATTCCGTATCTGTGGCTGCAGGATGAAGTGATCCACGAGGAGGCAGTGGCTCGCGCCCGCGCGGCTGGGGTCAAGTGCGTCCAGAACGATTGCATCCTCCGCCAGCATGCGGCGCGGACGGATTTGCACTCCGGGCAATGAATATAAACTCGTTGCGACTATCGTTCGGTAAACTGAGTCAAAGGAACAGGAGTCAGCGTTCCACAGCCATGCGCCTTTCCCGTCTGATCTTCGTGTTGTTCGTGCTTGCCTCGGGTGCGGTCGCGCGGGCGGCGTCGAATTCCGCCGATGCCGCGCACTTGCACGTGCAGCTTGTGGCTCCTGCGGGCGACCTTTTTCCAGGAGGGAGCAATAACCTCGGTCTTTATTTCAAACTTGAGCCGGGCTGGCATATCTACTGGGAAAATGCGGGCGACTCCGGCGAGCCGCCGCACATTCACTGGACGCTTCCGAAGGGAGTGACTGCCGGACCGTTGCAGTTTCCTGCGCCCGAACGTCTGCCGCTTGGTCCATTGATGGACTTCGGCTACGAAAACGAAGTTTTGTTTCCTTTGAAGCTTCAGGTTGCCAAATCAGTAAAGTTTGGTCCTGCCGTCCTTCATGCCAAGGTGGATTGGCTGGTTTGCCGCGAGGTTTGCATTCCCGGCAAGGCGGAGTTGGAACAGACCCTTAGGATTTTTCCCGAAGAGCCAATGGTGGCATCTGAGTCCCCAGCGGATTCAGAGCTTTTCAAGCGACTGGCAAACTCGCTCCCCAATCCGCTTCCTGCCGGTTTCAAGACCGCCTTCCAGCCAACGCAGGAGGGTTTCCGTCTTTCCGTCGAAACCGGCCAGCGGGAATCCACCGCAACGTTCTTCCCATCCGATCAGGACATTCTTGACAATCCGGCTCCGCAGAAGCTCACAGCAACGGCGAAGGGCTTGATTCTGGACCTCAAGAAGGACGCGAATCTCGCCGCAAATCCAGCTCAGTTGAAGGGGGTTCTGGAGCTTTCAGGCGGGCGGGCGTTTGAGCTGGCGGCGTTGCCGGGGACGGTTGCTGCTGCGCCTTCGCTCTCCTGGTCTTTGCTGTTACGCACCTCCGGGCTGGCCTTTCTGGGCGGCCTGCTGCTGAACCTGATGCCGTGCGTTTTTCCGGTGCTGTTTTTGAAGGGGCTGGCGCTGGTGCACTCCGGCCATAAAGAACTGCACAAGCTGCGCGCGCATGGGGTGGTTTATACAGCCGGCATTCTGGTCTCCTTCTGGGTGCTGGTGGCCGTGCTATTGGGGCTGCGCGCGGCGGGAGCCACGCTGGGATGGGGATTTCAGTTTCAGTCGCCGGTGTTTCTGGCGCTGATGGCCGGGCTGCTGTTCTTCCTGGGGCTGTCGCTGGCGGGGCAGTTCGAGATTGGTCTCACGCTGACCAGCGCGGGCGATTCGCTGGCCGCAAAGCACGGCTATACGGGGAGCTTTTTTACCGGAGTATTGGCCGTGGTGGTGGCCACGCCCTGCACAGCGCCGTTTATGGGAGCGGCCATCGGTTATGCTCTGGCCCAGCCTGCTGCGGTCACCTTTGCGGTCTTCAGCGCGCTGGCTCTGGGGCTGGCCGCGCCCTATTTTGCGCTCGCGCTGCACCCGGCCTGGACGTGCCTGCTGCCCAGGCCCGGAGCATGGATGGAGGTGCTGCGGCAGGCGATTTCCGTGCCGATTTTTGCCACGGTCATCTGGCTGGCGTGGGTGCTGGCGCAGGCTTACGGCGCCGGTCTCATGGCGGCTCTGCTGGCGAGCTTTTTGCTGCTGACGATTGCGGGGTGGTTTCTTGGCAAGTGGCCCGCAAAGCGATGGGCTACGGTGGTTGCCGCTTTGATCCTGCTGGGAGTGGTCGCTCTAGCGGTCTTCGGGCAAAGGCTGGTTGGCGAGTCTGCCGGAAAGGCAGGGCAGCCGGGTAGCTCTGAGTTGAATTCGGTTGCCGCCGGCGGCTGGGAGCCATGGTCAGCCGAGGCGGTCAGCCGCTATCAGGCCGAGGGCCGGCCGGTGTTTGTGGACTTTACCGCAAGCTGGTGCCTGAGCTGCCAGGTAAACGAGCGCGTGGCCCTCGGCCAGCCCGCCGTGCGTCAGGCCTTCCAGGCCGCGAACGTGGCCTTGCTGCGCGCCGACTGGACCCGCCACGACGAGGCCATTACCCAGGCCCTGGCCGGGCTGGGCCGCAGCGGAGTTCCGGCCTATGCGCTCTACGCTCCCGGCCAGAGCGAACCCGAACTGCTCCCTGAGGTGCTGACCCCCGGCATGGTTACCGATGCCCTGGGCAGACTGCCGAAGGCCGCTTCGCCTCCAATGCGCTGACCGGAGCCATGCCGTGCACGCCCGGGTCCCTGCCCCTGAAATAGATGCAAAAAGATCGCCGCCAGAAACAACTGGGGTATATTTGGTTAGTTGCAGAGAGAAGAAAAAATCCGTCACAAAATCGCAAAGAAACCGTGAAAATTCCAAGACCTGACCTGAACTCGCTGGTTCTTTGCATCTCCGCCCTCATATTTCTTTCGGGTGGACAAGAAGCATTCCATAATTCGTGTGACTTCGTCCCTGTTTACACAGGGGCGCGGTGCCTTCTCCATGGCTGCAATCCCTACGACACATCGCAACTGGATCAGCAGTATTCACAAGCAGGCGGTAGAGCTGATGAACGGCTGCCATGGTATCGCGAAGTACCCATGTACCCGCCTTCGATATTCCTTGTACTTTCCCCGCTGACGCTGTTCCGGTTTCCTGTGGCCCGCGCGCTCTGGCTCCTGTTGAATGGCTGTCTGTTTGTAATCTCCGCGGGACTCATACTATCCATGTGCCCGCGGTCGCACCGGTGGCTTGCCACAATCCTTCTATCGCTCATTCTGATCTCGAGCAAAATTCAGCTTGAAGTAGGTAACCCGACGACTTTCGCCATTTCGTTGTTGGTTATCGGCAGTTATTTCTTCCTTCGTGGCCGTTTCCTCCCACTGGGGGCTCTCCTGCTGATGCTCAGCCTTGCTGTCAAGCCCACGATCGGCGGCCTGATCGTGTTCTCTCTGCTGGTGTGGAGAATTCATCGGCGTTACGCTCTAGTGGCCGTGGCAGGCGCTCTCGCGCTTCTTCTGTCCGCGGGTCTGATTCTCAGCCTGCATCCGCGCAGCGCCGACTGGACTTCAACTCTCCGCACGAATATTTCCGCAAGCATGGAGGCGGGCGCCGTCAATGACTTCAGGCCCAGCGACAAAGAGAGCTTCTATTTTATCAATCTACAAGCCGTTACCAGCGTTTTCTTCGCGGACGCGCGGGAATTTAACGCTGCCGCCTACGCAGTCTTTCTGGCCCTCCTCGCGGTGTGGATCGCGGCTGTCCTGCGGACGAATGCAGGCCCGGAAATGTATTTGCTTTCGCTCGGAGCCTTGGCGGCACTCTCGCTGACTCCGGTCTATCATCGCTTTTACGACACTCGGTTGCTCATCATTACCATTCCGGCTGTTGTGATCGTTTATCAGAAGCGCCGTATCCTGGGCGCTTTTATCGGCGCTCTGACCGTTCTCGCTGTTATCTCCGTCCAGTCCAGGGTGCAGGTGTTCTTTCTGCATCATGCAATGTGGCAAAGCATTCTGCAGAACAAATACCTCTTTATCCTGCTCCTGCGGCAGCAGAATCTGGCACTGCCGATTCTCTTTTGTCTGTATATGGTTGCGATTTTCTCCATTCGCTTTCCCAGCGCTCCGGCTCATGGAGTTTCCAGCACGGCGTCCTCAGGAAGCGGCTTAAACTGTATCAAGACTGCCTGAGAGCGGCGGAGCGCTGCGGAGCCGGTGCAAGATCGGAGAGAACCATGAAATTTAGAAGACCAGACCTGAACGCGCTGGTTCTTTGTATCTCCGCCCTCATATTTCTTTCACTTGGAGGCCGCTACGCATTCCATTCTTCAACTGACTTCGTCCGTGTTTATACAGGGGCGCGGTGCCTGCTCCATGGCTGCAATCCCTACGACGCATTGCAACTGGAACAGCAGTATGATCAGGCAGGCGGCCGCACTGGTGAAATGCCGGCATGGGATAAGGATTTACTTATCTACCCGCCTTCGACATTCCTGGCACTTTCCCCGCTGGCGCCGCTCCGGCTTCCGGTGGCCCGCGCACTATGGTTCCTGTTGAATGGCTGTCTGTTTGTAATCTCCGCGGGACTCATTCTATCCATGTGCCCGCGGTCGCACCGGTGGCTTGCCACAGCTCTTGTATCGCTCATTCTGGCCTCGAGCGGAGTTCTGCTTGAACTGGGTAACCCGGCGATTTTCGCAATTTCGCTGTTAATTATCGGCAGTTATCTCTTTCTTCGTGGCCGCTTCCTCCCTCTGGGAGCTCTCTTGTTGATGTTCAGTCTTGCTGTCAAGCCCCAGATGGGCGGCCTGATCGTGGTCTATCTGCTGGTGAGGAGAATCCATTGGCGTTACGCAGTGATGGCCGTGGCAGGCGCTCTCGCGCTTTTTCTGTCCGCGGGTTTGATTCTCAGCCTGCATCCGCGCAGCGCGGACTGGACTTCAGATCTCTCCGCGAATATTTCCGCAGCCGTGGATGTGGGCGGCATTAATGACCCTCGCCCCGCCAACGAAATATCCGTCTGCGATATAAATCTACAAACGATTACCAGCATTTTCTTCGCGGACGCGCGGGAATTCAATGCTGCCGCCTACGCAGTCTTTCTGGCCCTCCTCGCGGTGTTGATCGCGGCTATCCTGCGGACGAAAGCAGGCCCGGAGATGCATTTGCTTTCCATCGCAGCCTTGGCGGCACTCTCGCTGACACCGGTCTATCATCGCTTTTACGACACCAGAATGCTCCTCATTACCATTCCGGCTGTAGTGATCGTTTATCAGAAGCGGCGTCTCTTGGGCGCTTTTATCTGTGCACTAACCGTTCTCGAAGTTATCTCCGTCCAATCCCGGGTGCAGGCGTTCCTTGACCAGCACGCAATGTGGCAGAGCATTCTGCAGAACAAATTCCTCTTCATCCTGCTCCTGCGGCAGCAGAATCTGGAACTGCCGGTTCTCTTCTGTCTGTATGTGGTTGCGATTTTCACCATTCGCTTCCCCAGCGCACCGGCGAAGGCAACCGCATCTTCGACGCCCTGACCGATGCGTCGAAGGGCAGCAGCCGACTTTTGACTATGAGGGAGTATATTTTACGCTAATATGTGCCATGGTCAACAGAACCTATTCACTCGAAGCTTCCACGCTTTTCTCGCTGGCTTCCGTAGAGACAGGCACAGGCCGGTTATTCAATGTGAGGCTTGTCCGGTGAGCCAGATCGAAAACGGTCTGCACGGCATTCCGGAACGGATTCCTGAGCTGGATGGGCTGCGTGGGCTGGCGGCCGTAATGGTGATTCTTCACCATATTTCACAAAGTTATTCCTTCAGCGCCGCCGGGAGTATTTTGCGGCTGTGGTTAGATGTAACCCATGCAGGTTGGATCGGAGTGGACGTTTTCTTCGCTCTCTCCGGCTTTCTGATTACGCGTATCCTGCTAGCGACGCATACCCATCCACACTACTACAGGAACTTCTTTGCCCGGCGTGTGCTGCGGCTTGCGCCTCCCTTCCTGATCACGCTAGCGCTGGTTGCACTATTGGTGCCGGGTTCAGGAAAGTTTCTTGTACTCTGCATTTTCTATCTGGCAAACTTTTCCACCTTGTTTGGGATTCCTATGGCGTATTCGCCGCTATGGTCTTTGGCTGTCGAGGAGCACTTCTATCTTTTCTGGCCATGGCTGGTGAAGTTTTTCAGCCGCAGAAACCTCGCCGCTGTGGGCATATTTATAGTACTGGCAACGCCACCTTTCCGTTTTTATGCACAGAAATTTGGTTTCTTTCTTCCTTACTACTCATGGTTCCGGTTCGATGGTTTGATGTGGGGAGCTTTGCTGGCGCTGGTTGTCACCAGTCAACGCAGTTCGCGGCGCATCATTCGCATCTGGTCGGTCGCCGTTGGATTGGTTGGCGCGCTGATATTTCTGGTCGGGGCTCCGCTCGGCGCAATGGGAAGAAGCAGTCTCATTGGTAACACGGTCGTCTTCGGCGCGGTAGCAATGGCCACTACCGGGCTGATCGGCCTGACGGCGCTGGGCGACCTGCGGCTTGTGTGGGCGCCTCTGCGCAGCCGCGTCGCGCGCTTCCTAGGCGATATCAGCTACTGGATGTACTTGTTTCACGTTCTGGTTGTGGACAACACATGCAAAATCACCATTCGTATTCTCGCCGCCCGTCATCTAACAGCCGACTGGCTCATATATATGATAATCGCCACTACCGTTCTGGTCCTGATTATTGGGACCGGTGCAGCGGTACGCCGATTGGTAGAGCTTCCCGTGCTGCGCCTTAAAAGCCGGTTCCGGTAAAAGGCGATTGTTGGGGAGAATGTTGAACAGCGCTCCAGTCTGTCGAGGGCTGCATCCCAGGCAAGCGCATCTTCGACGCGCTGATCGATGCGTCGAAGGGCGGACTCATGCTCCACTGGACTTGCGCAGCTTGCCTTCCTTGCTCAAACGCTCAAAATGCAACTTCACGCGCCGAGCAACTGCGGGCATGGTATGGTGCCGCAGCAATTCGACCGTCTGCCAGCCTGGAAGCGAATGGCGCCAATGAATGTAGCTGCCCGCCTCATCGCCAGGCGTGGTTTCGAGAAAGCTCTCTACGCGTTCGCGCAAACTCTGCTTATAGCCGGTCCACCAGGCCAAGCACTGCTTCTGCAGATTTCCGATAGCGTTGCGGTCATCGCGAATGGAAGCAATAAAGCGCGCAGCCTGGCGCCAGTTGCCGAAGGTGGGCAGGGGGTGGCTCCCCAACAGTCTGGCAAAGTAGTCGAGGCCGGGACGCTTTTCGAGGATGGGAATGGCGCCGCACTCAAGCGCCTCATACACGCGAAAGGATTCAAGGTTTATATTGCCCATTGAACAGGGCACGAAGATGGAATCGCGCAGAATCCGCTGATACTCGCGCTTGCCGACAGGCTGATGGCGGCCCTGTTCGGTGGTATGAACAAAGTTAGGCCTTAAAGGCAGCAATGCCTCCATCATCTCCGGACGCGAACTCTTGCCGGCGTGTCCAAGGAAGCTCCATAAGTACAACCGCCGGTCAATGCCTGATTCGTTTGCTTCATGGGTGAAACCGTTGGTATAACCGAGCGGGAGATGGATTACGCGCCTTGGATTAAAGATGGATGACCAGTAATTGCGAAAAACTCCGCGAAAGTTGTGGTAAACATCGTACCCACCTTCATAGGTCTCATCGGAGAGTTGAAGGAGCCATGCGTTCCTGCCGCGGAATTTGGCATAGTAGTCGCGTGGTTGGGTGTGAATATAGGAATCGATGAGCAGGCAATCGTCAAGGACGATGCGATGTTTTCCATCGAATACCTGTTCGCCAGCCACGGAGGCAAAGACATCTGAGATCCATTCGCGCTCATAAATAGTTTGACTTTGCCAAAGGAATGTCAGCTTCATCCAAACCTCGTATCTTTCCTACGTGCTTCACGTAGTTTGCGCTGTCGCACTTTCGAGTTTATTCCTTCACCACGCGATCAGGAGACTGTTACCGGTGCTTCTTCCCGCTTGGCCAGATAGGTTGTTGTCCGGGCAAAGCATTCATCGTCCTCAGAGTAAGTCTTCAACTGAATCAGTCTTCCAGCCGGGGTAACTCGAAACAAGCTGTACCGGTTTTCGGCGAGAAGATGGTATATATCGCGGAAGAACACCCTGGAGTTGACATTGGAGATTCCAAACTCGAAGGAAAATGCCTTGAGCACTCCCGTGCGCATGCAGATCGATGCGCCTTTCAATGCCTCGAATTCGCCGCCCTCCAGGTCCATCTTCATGAAGTCGATTCGATCGATTTTCCTCTGCTCGACGAAGTCGTCGAGGCGGAGCACTTCCACCTCCATGCCGCGGTACTCCCGGCCTTCGACGAATGTGTCAAGACGCTTATGGAGTGATCCCATGGTGTCGGTTTGGTGCGACGTATAAAACATTCTGGCGCCCGAGTGCTCTCCGAGCGCCACTTCCAGAACCTCGCAACAATCCAGGCCCAGTTCCCGAATCTTCGCGGCCGCGCAGGGCTGGGGTTCAAAGGCATACATGCGCCCCCTGGCCGTTACGTGCTTGCGGAACGCAGCCAGCCAGCTGCCCACGTTTGCGCCGGCATCGATAACGACAAACTCCTGGCCCGGCCTCAGGCAGCGGGCCGCACACCTGGCCTCCCGATCGACGCTGGGCGACCATCCGCTGCCTCGAATCGCCGCAAGATAAGCGCCTGCGGCCGAAAGAAGGAGCTCGGTGGTTTGCGTCGCGAAGAGAAAGGATGCAGCCGCTATGGAAGATTGAGCGAGTGATTTTGCGAGCGAAGACCGGCCAATTGGCATGAAACATTTTAACTATTGCCGTCGGCGCCGGGCAAGCTTCCGAAGGTTGCAACCAAGGCGAGCGCTGCTGCGTCAAATCTTAAGTAACCGGCGAATGCCGTCCGGTTGATCGTTTGTATTCCCCCGCAGGAGGTTGACTCTCATGGCATATCTGTTCCGTCTCTCAGGATGCGCGGTTCTTCTTGCCGCATTGGTTTTACTTTCCGCCGCAGGGCAAGCGGTGCATGTGGGTGCGCCCACTCCGGCCTTCACAGCCACCGACTCCAGCGGCCAGACAGAAACTCTGGACCAATATCGCGGCAAGTACGTGGTGCTCGAGTGGCACAACCAGGGCTGTCCCTATACCCGGAAGCACTACGTCTCCGGCAACATGCAGGCCTTGCAGAAGGAATGGACCGCGAAGGGCGTGGTGTGGTTCACGGTGATCTCTTCGGCGTCCGGTCAGCAGGGCTATGTAACGCCAGATGAGGAGAACGCTTATCTGGCGCAGATGCGCGCTGTTCCGACCGCTGCCCTGATGGATCCGCAGGCCAGGCTTGCCCGTCTGTATAACGCCAAGACCACGCCCGAGATGTTCGTGATCGATCCGCAGGGAAAGCTGATTTATGCGGGAGCCATCGACGACCGGCCCACCACCGATCCCGAGGATGTGCACGGGGCGCGCAACTACGTCTCCGATGCGCTGACAGAGGCCATGGCAGGCAAGCCTGTAGCCACGCCGTATACCCGGTCCTACGGGTGTTCGGTGAAGTATCCGGATTGAGGGCCCGGCTGCGGGATGGGCGCGCTTCGGATTTGAGGTTTCACAGGTCACTCCGCCGCGGTTCGCCTCGGCGGAAGACCTGGAGATCCGGTTTAGTTACTCTCAGACGCGGGTCGCCAAGCCCTCCATGTTTCATTTTCTTTCGTTTTTCATCCAGGATTGAGCAACATCGAGATTTCGCCTTGCACCTGCATTGGCCGGATCAATACGTACCGCGTCGCTGAACTGCTCGACCGCCTTTTCATCATCCCCCAGTTGAAACAGGGCCACGCCGAGGTCATCATGCGCATTCGCGCTTGCAGGGTCGAACCGCAGCGCCTGGGTAAACTCTTCTGCCGCTTCGTGGAACTGATGTGTCTGCATAAAGATCCTGCCGATTTTGGAATGAGGCAATGCCTGATCGGGCTTGCTGGCCAAAGAAAGCCGGAATTCCTTCAGCGCTTCATCGGTCAATCCCTGCCGGCTCAATAGAATGCCTAAATTGTTATGCGCATCACAGTTATCCGGCTCGATGGCAAGCACCTTACGGTTCTCCTGAACCGCCTCGTCAAGTTTTCCCTGCGTCTGAAGAGCATCAGAAAGATAAAGCCGCGCCGCTATAAAATCCGGGTTTGCGGCGATCGCCTCTCTGCTATACGTCTCCTCATCCTTCGGCCTGCCCATCAAATCAGACCATAGCGCCAGGTTGGTCAGGACATCGGGGCTGTCAGGATCAAGACGCAATGCCTGTTCCAGGCGTTGCTCCGCAAGCGGCAGATTGCGGGGCTCATTGGGCTCACAGCGGATCATCAGGCAAAAGGCGGAATAAGAAAGAGCCAGATACCCGGAGGGTTTATAGTTCAACGCGCGGTCGTAATATTCCTGCGCATCGGCAAACCTTCCCTGCCTCATGTACGCAATGCCCAGGCTTAAATTGGGAAGTTCCCCGCGCGGGTCCACCTCGAGCACATGGCTGAAGAGCGTAGCCGAATCTTTCCACACCTTTACCTGCGCATCGGTCTTTACGGCGCATGCTGCAATGACCGCGACCGCAAGCAGTCCAGTCGCGACCCTGATCTTCGGGGAGTCGGCAACGGCATCGCCGACTAACCAGACAACGGCGATAAAAAGGCCGATCAAAGGGACATAGGTGTAACGCTCGGCCATGGCCTGCTCGCCAACCTGGATGATGCCGATTACCGGCGCCAGAGTTCCCAGGAACCACAGCCAGCCGATGAGGCAATACGGTCTTTCCTTGCGGAAATGCCAGCAGACGGCGGTAACCAGGACGAGCGCAAGGACCGATAACACCGCCGCCACAACATTGATGTTATGCGACTCATAGTAATAATAGGCCGTAAGCGGATTGGGCCATACCATAATCAGCACGTAACGGCAGCAACTTATAGCCGCGTTGCAGATTCTCTCCCACAAAGGAAGAAGCTGAAGCGTAGCCACGGTACCGCCGGCCCTTTGCGCGAAAAAGGTGATGACGCTGGAGAGAACCGCCATGAGGAAAAGCGGCCATTTTTCAAGGCACAACTTCCACTGAGAAAAGAGCCATTGTTCTCGCGATTCCCGCGCGAACGATATTCTGCGCAACGGCCAATAATCGAGCAAGAGCAAAGTAAAGGGAAGCGTGACGACCATTGGTTTCGACATCAGGCCGCAGGCAAAGGCGCAGACGATCAATGCGTACCGTTTCCAGGATGGATTGCGCACATACCATGCATAGGCAAGCAAAGCCGCGAACCAGAAGAACGTGCTCAAGACATCCTTGCGTTCAGAGATCCAGGCAACGGATTCGACGTGCGCGGGATGCAGTGCGAAAAGAAATGCGACCATCGCGGAACGCCCGATGAAACCCGTCATATACAAGAGCAAAAGAAAAAGCAGAACCGCATTGGCGGAGTGCAAGCACAGATTGGTCACATGGTGACCGCCGGCATTTTTGCCATAAAGCTTCCAGTCGATCATGTGGGAGATCCACGTCAGCGGGTGCCAGTTGGAAGAATGGAAGGCTGTAAATGCCCACTCGATGCTCTGCGCGGTTACCCCCTGCTGCACGTCGCGGTTTTGCACGACATAGTCGTTATCGTCCAACGAAACGAAATCGTTGCTCCGCACGCCGCGGTAGCAAAATGCGGTGACCACCACGAGGACGACACAAACGGCGACAATTTGCCACGGCTTGGCGGTTACGGGCGCAATGGGAGAAGTCTTTCCGGCCGGCGCTTCAGGAGGGCGCTTGCCTTGGATTTTGCGCTGTCGCGATTTCTTCGGCATGATTGGCAATCTCCGATCATCCTCAAAACGGCTGGCTTGGATACATCAGGATTGTAGCGGAGAAAGGCAAAAACAGCCGCAGGTTTTTGGGCCGGATAGAGACGGATGGTCGAGGTTCGTGGTCTCCCAGGTCTGAAAATCCAGACCTGGGGCACCCACTTTTTCTACTTGTCAGATGTGGGCCACCCGCCCAAAAACAACCACGGGCTTTTGGGCGGGATCGAGTTGTTGAAGAACGAAATCCGCACAGATCAGCGCCCGCCGCGCTTGCCGGCGCGAATGCGGCGAATCTCTTCCATGCGCTGGGCGAGGAGCTTTTCGCGGCCCTCCTGCGTGGGCTGGTAGTAGCTGCGTCCGCGCAGTGAGTCGGGCAGGCAGTCCATGTCGGCCACACGGCCCTCTTCGTTGTGGGCGTAGAGGTAGCCCTTGCCGTACTCCAGTTCCTTCATCAGCCGGGTGGGCGCGTTGCGCAGGTGCAGCGGAACCGGCTCCTGGCGGGTGTGTTCGATCTCCTGCTGCACGGCGCCGTAGGCTGTGTAAACCGAATTTGACTTGGGAGCCAGGGCGAGATAGACCACCGCCTCGGCCAGGGCCAGGTCGCCTTCGGGCGAGCCGAGAAAGTCGATGGCTTCCTTGGCGGAAAGAGTCAGGTTGAGGGCTTCAGGAGCGGCCAGGCCAATGTCTTCGACGGCCATGCGCACGACGCGGCGGGCCAGGTAGAGGGGGTCCTCGCCGGCGGCGAACATGCGCGCCAGCCAGTAGAGCGCCGCGTCGGGGTCGCTGTTGCGCACGCTCTTGTGCAAGGCCGAGATCAGGTTATAGTGCTCCTCGCCGGATTTGTCGTACAGGAGCACGCGCTGTTGCACGGCCACGCCGGCCAGTGCGCGGTCGATGTGCCTGGTTTTGCGGGGTGCCTCCGGGGCTAAAGCCCGTGCCGATTCCGAGGCATCTACGGCACGACACCCAGAGGGTTCCCGGTCGTGCCCTGACACAAATCCACGATCTTCCGTAGCCGGTTCCTGGGCCAGTTGCGCGGCCACTTCCAGAGTGTTGTAGGCATTGCGGCAGTCGCCGCTGGCGTAGCCGGCGATCAGCTGCAGCGCATCGTCATCGGCGGTGAGCTCCAATGCGCCGAGGCCTCGCTCGCGGTCTTCGAGGGCGCGGCGCAGGAGAGCCGTGATCTGCTCCTCGCTCAACGGTTCGAGCACATAAACGCGGCAGCGGGAGAGCAGCGCGGAGATGATCTCAAAGGAGGGATTCTCAGTGGTTGCGCCGATCAGGCGGATGGCGCCGCGCTCAACGTAAGGCAGAAAGGCGTCCTGCTGGGCCTTGTTGAAACGGTGAATCTCATCGATGAAGAGAATGGTGCGAGAGTGCATTTGCGAGGCCTGCGCGGCAGCGGCCATCACCTGCTTGATCTCCTTGATGCCGCTTAGGACGGCGGAGAACTCGATGAAGGTGGCGCGGGTGGTCTCGGCAATGATTTTGGCCAGGGTGGTTTTGCCCACTCCCGGCGGACCCCAGAGGATCATGGAGCCGGACCCTGAAGTATCGAGACCGTCGCGCTCGATCTGGACGCGCAGCGGCTTGCCAGCGCCGACCAAGTGCTCCTGGCCGCTGAACTCCTCCAGGCTGCGCGGACGCATACGCTCAGCCAGGGGCGCGGTGCGCAGCGGGCCTTTGGGGCCTTCGGGTTCGCCGTCGAAGAGGCTCATCGCAAACCCCTCATATACAAGGCCGATTGAGGGTTGAGGTCTCCCACCCTTTCGCCAGAAAAAAGGCGAAAGGATGGGGCACGGAGCATTTTCATCCTTTCGGGTTCGCCGTCGAAGAGGCTCATCGCAAACCCCTGGATAAAGAATCTGGGTGCCCCACCCCTTCGGCAAGCTCAGGGCAGGCTCTCGCCGCGTTCTTGTTTTTACGGCTAGGGTGGGATGCAATTGAATTACCCCCAGAACGCTGCCGCGACGCTTCGTAAAGCAGTACGCCGGCCGCCACGGACGCGTTCAGGCTCTCCACCGGACCGGCGCAAGGAATTGTCACCGCGCCGCCGGCTTGGCGGGCCAGCTCTTCCGGCACACCGTTGCCTTCATTACCGATCAGCAAGGCAACCGGTCCGGCCAGGTCGATTTTGTGAGCCGGTTCGGCCCCGTGGGCGGCGGTGGTCAGGATCTTCACGCCGGATTTTTTCAGCCGCGCAAAGCCGTCCTCCGCGCTGACAGCAAGCAGCGGAACCCTGAAGACGCTGCCGGCGGAGGCGCGCACGGCCTTGGGATTCCAGGCGCTCACGGTTCCGGGCAGACTGAGGACGCCATGGGCGCCGAAGGCCTCGGCGGAGCGCAGAATGGCGCCCAGGTTGCCGGGATCCTGCACTCCGGCCAGCACCACGACCAGCGGCGCAATCTTCCCGTGGCCCTCCAGCAGGTGCGCCCAGGTCCACTCCGGCGGCTCGATCAGCGCGGCAATGGGCTGCGGCGTCTCGGTGGTCAGGGCCTGGGCAAGCAGCTCTCCCGGCATCAGCAGAATCTCGGTCTCAGGAGGCAGCGGCAGCGCATTCAGCAGCGGCTCGGCGCCCTGGGCCGCAAAGACGCAGGCCACGCGCAGCCCGGCGCGCAGAGCCTCCTCGAGCAGGTTCGGCCCCTCGATTCCGGCCAGGCCACGCCCCTCGCGACCGGGGTGGTCCAGCGCCCTACGCAGCTCTTTCAGGCGGGCATTCTGCTTACTCTGTACAATGCGGACAGGCATGCCAGGCGAACCGTCTTCTCGCTAGCGCGATTCTAGTCTGTTTGCGTGGCCGAGCGCAGCCCGGCTTAACTCCTGCTTGTCCGCCGCGGCGGACTGTGATAGCTTCCGTTTTTACGGCATCTGCAATTGCGGCGTTCTCACAGTGAGTGTGTCCTTTTGATTTTGTGCCAGGTTTTTTCTTAAGGAAAAAACCACTTGACGGCATGGATTTCTGGATACGGCAACTGTGAGAACGCTAAAGGGAACCGAGGTAGGCATTCTTGTCCGCGGAGATCTTGCGCGTCCATCCCGATCAACCCCAACCGGACCGGATCGACTACATTGTCTCCTGCCTGCGCAAGGGCAATGTCATAGCGCTGCCGACCGACACCTTCTACGGCCTGGCCGTGGACCCGGTGAATCTGCACGCCGTGGAGCAGATTTACCAGATCAAGACCCGTCAGAAACACAAGCCGCTCTCGCTGCTGATCGCTTCAGTGTCCCAGGCCTACGAGCTGGCGCGCGACACCGACCCCATGCTGGACAAGCTGGCGGATCGCTTCTGGCCGGGCCCGCTGACCATCATCGTGCGGGCCGGCGCCAAGCTGCCGCTGCGTTCTACCGCGAATACCGGCAACGTAGCCCTGCGCGTGCCGGACGCCGCCATTCCGCGCGCCGTCGTGGAGCGTTTCGGGCTGCCCATCACGGCAACCTCGGCCAATCTGCAGGGAGCGGCGGAGTGCACCAACGCAGCCTGCGTCCGCGACCAGATCGGCGACCGGATTCCGCTCATCATCGACGGCGGTCCCACCGGCCGCGCGCAGCACACTACCATCGTCGATCTCTCGCTCGGCCCCGGCCGCTGGGAGGTTCTGCGCGAGGGCGCCATTCCGACGCATGAAATTGTGATGGTTTTGCAAAGATAAGGGAATAGGGACTAGGGAATAGGGAATAGGGAATAGGGACTAGGGAATAGGGAATAGACACGGTCCTTTGATGCATCGGTAGACAGATCGTTCACTACGAATAAACTAGTCCCTAGTCCCTGGTCCCTAGTCCCTTCAAAGAAGGTTCTTATGAATCGCAAGCTCCGAGCCAAGCCGAAACGCCGCAACTTCGCTCTCCGCGTGGTGGTTGTGCTGCTGCTCGCGCTTGCGGTTGGACTTCTGGGCTGGTGCCGCTGGGTCTACGTGCAGATTGAGAGCTACGCCGGCCAGGACCAGGCCGCGCCCTCTGACGCGATCGGAGTTTTTGGCGCGGCGGAGTACGACGGCCGGCCCTCCCCGGTCTACCGCGCCCGCCTGGACCACGCCCTCGCGCTTTACCACCGCGGCATCGCCCCGCTCATTATCACCCTGGGGGGAAACGGCGGCGACCAGTACAACGAAGGCGCCGTGGGCCGCGAATACCTGATGGGCATGGGCGTCCCCGAGGAAGCCATCATCGCCGAGACCGAGAGCCGCAATACCGAGGAATCGGCGCGCCGCATCGCCGTCATCGCCCGCGCCAACGGGTTGCGCCGGCTGGTGATCGTCAGCGATGGAACGCATCTGTTCAGGATTCATGAAATCTGCGCCGCCGATGGCCTTGATGTGCTAACTTCGCCGCGGCCACGCGAGGAGGTCGAGGGCGGCTCGCAGGAGACCGAGCGCATCGAGCACGAGATCCTCAGCTACACGGCCTGGCGGATGCATCTGCACTGAAAAAGTCAGCAAGTCAGCGAGTTAGCCGCCACTGCGCGGCGTTAGCAAGTTAGCGGATTTTCGGGAGAACTAACCCACTCCATGGTGGGCGGAAATCGCCAGCACACCAAGTGCGAACACCGCCGCGCTGGCGGTGGAGAGGAAATTCACAGCATCGTTGTTCAGCCAGCCGCGCTGCTCCAGGGTTGCTCCCAGCAGGCTGTCGAAGAACAGGCCGAAGACGGCTCCCGCGCAACTGATCCAGAACATTGTGAGGTCGCCGCGCAGCGCCAGGGTTCCGGCGGCCGCGACAATTCCCGCCGCAACCACCCCGGCCAGAGTACCGGCCAGGCTGATGGCTCCGTCCGTGCCGGGCTCGACTTGGCGCAAGGTGGTAATCATGCGCGGCCGGCCGCCGAGCACCTGGCCCACTTCAGAGGAAACCGTATCCGCTGCTGCCTCAGCCAGCGCCGCCAGCCCCACGGCAAACAGGGGCATGGGCGCGAATGTGGGGCGCGTGAACCAGCGGGAATCGAGCAACCAGGACTGCACCACTTCACTTGAGGCCAGCGCGGCAATGCCCAGATTGGCCGCCACCTGAGAGGCGGAACGGCCTTGCCGTCTCTCTGCCGTTCCCAGCCGCTCTTTCTGCCCCCGGCCCAGCCGCGTGGAGCTATAGGCGAGCACGGCGACCGCCAGCACCGGGATCAGGGCCGTTTGCCAAGGCCGATAGGGAAACGTCACGGTGGAAAACATGAGGCTGACGGTGATGACCGCGCCGGTTGCCGCGGCAGCCGGCGTGGCAGCCCGCAGTTTAAGGACCACCAGCGCCAGCAACAGGCTGAGGCCCACCGTCCAAATAGCCACGGGAGCCGATTGCGTCGCCCACCAGTGGGTTTGGAGCACCACTCCTGCGCCCGCAAAGGGCAGGACGATGAGCAGCACGAACTTCGATTGCCAGACCAGCTTCATTTGCGCCACGCTTCATCGTAACCTTCGACCGGAGGACTGGGAGCCCCGGTTTCCCACCCATTTCGTCCGCCGCGGCGGACGAAATGGATGGGGCACGGAGCCTCTGCGGGCAGGAGATTGACCTTGGGATTTCTCAAGCGAATCAGTTTACACTCGACTGCGCAGCGTTTTCTCTGGCGCTTGCGACAGTGGAAGTCGCCGGACCTTGACGCCGGGCCATCGAACGCGGCATTAGGTATTGAAGGGGAAATGACCGGGAGCGGCCACGGGCTTGAGCGGGTTGATTCCCCAGGCGCTTCAGTCGCGTCTAAAGCATAGCCACGGTTCCAGTGAGCCGGACGCAACGGCCGGTCTGTTCGTCCGCTGGAAGCCCCGGCTTTTTTGAAGGGGAGTCTGCCGTGTATCCTCAATGCGGAGTTTGCTTGAGCCGGGACATGCTCATGCCCCAGCCGGCTGATTTACAATCACGGGGTAAGCAGGAAAGAACTGGATGACGCTTTTTCTTATGAATTCAGGCCAGGCGCGCGCGCGGTTGGTTCAGGCGGGCGCGGTCTTTGTGGCTGCAGCTCTGGTTGCCGGTTGCGGCAGCACATATCGGCCGGTGGTTACGCCCATCGGCTCCAGCGGGCCGCCCTCGCAGCCGACGGCGTATGCGGTAGTGGTTTCGGCCCCTTCGCCCACCACGGCCGGGGTTGCCACGATCGTCGACTACTCCGGCGATACGGTGCTGGCCTACGCGCCCATCGGACCCGGTCCGTCCGTCTTTACTTTGAACGAGGCCGCTACCACTGGCTATACCGTCAACAGCGACGGCACGTTGTCGAATATCCCTATTTCCTCTCAACTGCAGGCCAAGCAGGTGACCTATTCCACGCTGTCTTCAGCAGCACAGCCTGCCCCACCGCATCCGCCTGTAAATATATTCTCGCCAGCGTCCGGAATATGGGGCGCCGATCTTACAGGCAACTACGCGGATGTTTTCAGCGGAGGTCCCGAGGCTTTCCAGCTCGCCATTCCGGTGGCGACCACGCCGGTGATGATCGTAGGCTCAACCACCACAGGCCAGCGCAATTATGCCATCAGTCAGGACTTCGATGCTCCCAATAACAATGGTCCCAATGGCGTGGCCTGCAACATCTCGCCCACGACCGCTCCGGTAAACGGCGAGGCGGACGGGATCGAGATCTCCAGCCTCACGCGTTCATCGCAAATCCCGGTGGGCTTGTGTCCGGTCTACGCCGTGCAGAGTCCGGACAACAGGCGATTTTTCGTGCTGAACCGGGGAAGCGACACCGTTACGGTAATCAACAGCCAGGACAACACGCTGGATAACCAATGCCCTCCGCCAACGGGTTGCGTAAACCAGAGTGGACAGACGTATTTCTCTCATCCCATCCTGCCGCTTTCCACCAACGCTGTAACTGTCACGGGGATTACCCCTCCCAACGGAACCAGCGGTATGACCACTATCGCCGGCCCGGTCTATGCGGAGTACAACGCTGCCACCAGCCAGTTGGTTGTGGCCAACTATGACGGCGGAACGATCAGCGTTATCGATGTGAGCGAGGATGAGTACGGGAACGACAGCTCGACCTTCGGCACTACGTTTACGATTCCGGTGGGCAACAATCCGGCCGGTGTGACCGTACTGGTGGACGGCAGCCGCGCGTACACGGCCAACCAGACCGACGGCACTGTGACCATCGTTAACCTGACCAGCCACACTGTGGAAAAGACATTGCCAGTCATCGGCAACCCGCGCACCGTGGTCTCCGTCCAGAATTCCCAGTTCGGAAAGGTCTACGTAGCCTCGCCGAACAGCCCTTACCTCACCATCCTCCGTACCGATCTGGACATTGTCGACACCACAATCCTGGTGGAGGGCAACATCGTGGATGTTCGTGTGACCACCCAGACCGGGACGGGCGGCAACTCCAACCAAACCAGCCGCAGTCCTGGTCACGGCCAGCCCTGCAATCTGCCCGATGTGCCGGGAGGGTATCAAGTCGTAGGAGCCCCTGCGGGGACGACTGTGGAACCCACATCATCGCTTGCAAACTGCGCGGTTCAGGATCCGTCGCTGTTGACAGTACCATAAAAGGTGTTGGGAATTTTCACAAGGATGCGGTTGGAAACAGCCAAAGGGCCATTCTTCTTGAGAGGAATGGCCCTTTGACTGTTTCTGCCTGCGATGCCCGGCTCCGGATGAATTCCCGAATAATTTATAGGTCTCTGGGGTGATTCACAACACAGACCGGTTTGGCCTGCTGCGGCAACCATGGATCGGGTATGGTTTTTGCCGGGATACCCGGACCATGCCCCGATGAGCCTGGTCGTGCGATGAATTCGTTTTGAGAGGTTTGCCCTATGCAATCGAGCAAAAAGAAAGTCCTTCTTACGCGGCGGCAGTTCGTGGCCGCGGGAGCCATGGGAGGCGCGGCTGTCGCCATAGGCTGCACCTCGGGCAGGCAGGGCAATTGGGATTTCCTGAGCGACGCCCAGGCCCGTACGCTGGCCGCAATCTGCGATCAGATCGTCCCCGCGGACGGCTTTCCCAGCGCCTCTCAAGCCGGAGTGCTCACTTATATCGATAAGCAGCTTGTTCGTCACTTCCGGCGCCACCAGGATGCCTATCGCGACGGTCTGGAGCAGGCTGAGGCGATGAGCCGGAAGCGCTTCGGCCGGGATCTGGCTGCACTCACTTCGCCACAGCAGCTTGAGGTGGTCAGCGACCTCTCGCAACAGGCTCGCGGGTTTTTCGATCTGGTGCGCAGCCACACCCTGCAGGGCTACTACGGCTCGCCGCGCCACGGCGGCAATCGCGATGCCGTAAGCTGGCGGATGCTGGGCCTGGATGAGCCGCCGTTGCGGGGCCGCGCGCAGTACAACCTGCAGAAAGGCACACACTCATGAAAAGAGTGAACGCTGTGATCGTCGGCGCCGGCGCTGGCGGCGGCGTCGTCGCCAAAGAGTTATCGACCGCGGGACTGAGTGTTGTCCTGCTGGAGCGCGGCAAATGGTATACCGCCAACGATTGCCGCAAGGATGATCTGCGCAATCAGCGCGTCACCGTGCTGGGCAATGCATTTGGGCCGGAAGACGAAGGCAATCCGCGGGTTTGGGTCGATGCCAGGGGTGCGACACACACCGTTTTGCCCAGCGAGGGAGGGTACCAGAACGACGCTGCCTGCGTGGGCGGCGGAACGCTCAGTTGGGGAGCGCAGGCCTGGCGCTTTCTGCCCCAGGACTTCAAGATGCGCTCCACCTACGGCGCGCCGCCGGGAAGCTCGCTGGAAGACTGGCCCATCTCCTACGACGACCTGGAGCCGTTCTACGAAAAAGCCGAATACGAAGTCGGCGTCTCCGGGGATTATTCGGGAACGCCCTTTCACGGTCCGCGACGGCGCGATCTGCCTATGCCTCCTGTGACGCCCAATCTGGAATTCGCAATCCTGGAGCCGGCAGCCAAGCGCCTTGGCCTGCATCCCTTTCACGTTCCCATGGCCCGCAACAGCGTACCCTACAACGGGCGCGGCCCGTGCATGCGCTGCCGGTGGTGCGTCGGATTTGTCTGCGAAACCGACGCCAAGAACGGCTCCCAGAACACCGTGATCCCCGTTGCGCTCAACACCGGAAACTGCGAACTGCGCACCGAGTGCATGGTGAAGGAAGTCCTGACAGACGACCGGGGACGCGCGCGGGGCGTGGCCTATTTCGACGCCAACGGGCGCCTGCAGGAGCAGCTTTCCGACATTGTGGTGGTCTCAGGTTGCGCCATCGAGTCCGCGCGCCTGCTTCTGAATTCCAAGAGCCGCCTGTTTCCCGATGGGCTGGGGAACCGCCACGACCAGGTGGGCCGGAACCTGCAGGGCCACCACTACTCGGGCGCAACCGGCTACTTCGATTTCGATACCTACGACGATGCGGGACCGGGCGCCAGCATTGCCGTCAGCGACTACAATCACGGCACTGCCGGCCTGTGCGGCGGGGGAATGCTGGCCAATGAGTTTATCCGCCTGCCGATTCATACGCTCGACCGGTTGCCGCCAGGCACGCCGCGCTGGGGACTGGGGCACAAGCAGGCCATGCGCGACTGGCACAAGCGGACCATCGCCGTCATGGGGCCGACCCAGCAGATTCCCACCGCGGACGCCAGAGTCACTCTCGATCCGACGGTGCGCGACAAATGGGGAATGCCGGTGGCGCGCATCTCCGGCAACGTGCATCCACATACCTTTGACATAGGCGAAGTGCAGGCCAAGCGCGCGGAAGCCTGGCTTAAAGAGGCTGGGGCGATTCATACGTCCGTGGGGGCGCACAGGCCGGAGAGCGTATCGGCCGGCCAGCACCAGGCCGGCACCTGCCGCATGGGCGACGATCCGAAAAGCTCGGTCGTGAACCGGTATTGCCAGATTCACGACGTGGACAATGTCTTCGTCATCGATTCGAGCGTGCACGTGACCAACGGAGGCTTTAATCCGGCGCTGACCATCATGGCTGTCGCCTACTATGCCTCCGATGCATTGGTCCGCAACTGGAAGGGTACGGGATTCCGGTCATAAAGCGAACCCTCGACGGATGCTGCGTCTTTCCGCTCTGCCCCGTATACATTGGAGGCAGGGGAAGAGGCGGAGATGACCTCGGGCGCGGCGAAAATGCGCGTGGACCTGTTGCTGGTGGAGCGCGGTCTTGTTCCCAGCCGTGAGAGGGCGCGCTCTCTCATCCTTGCCGGCCGGGTGCTGGTGGGGGAACAAAAGGTTGACAAACCGGGCGCCACGGTCCCCGGGGACGCCCCCATTCGCCTGCTGGGCGAGGACCCACCCTACGTGAGCCGCGGCGGGCTTAAGCTGGCGGCGGCGTTGGAGCACTGGCAGATATCCGTAGCCGGCAGGGGATGCCTGGACGTGGGCGCCTCGACCGGGGGGTTCACCGATTGCCTGCTGCAGCATGGCGCCGCGCACGTGACCGCTGTAGATACCGGCTTCGGCCAGATCGCCATGAAGCTGCGCAACGACCCTCGCGTCCGTCTGCTGGAGCGCACCAACGCCCGTTTTCTTGAGCCGGGTTCTCTGGCTTCACAGACTGCGAAAAAAATTGATTCTGGCTCACAGTTGTGTCAGGGCACGACTTCAATAGCCTGCCCTGAGCGCAGCCGAAGGGTGCCGCAAATGCAGCAAAATGAATGTGGGGCTTTAGCCCCTGAGGGCACTCAGGAACTCACGTTACTGGTGATGGACGTATCGTTCATTTCGGCTACGCTGCTGCTGGGGCCGGTGCTGGCCGCGGGGCCTGGACTTTCTGAAGCCGTGATCCTGGTCAAGCCGCAGTTCGAGGCTGGGCGCGGACACGTGGGCAAGGGAGGCATCGTCCGCGATCCCCAGGCCCGCCAACTGGCCATCGATCGAGTCGCCGATTGCGTACGCTCGCTGGGATGGGAGGTGGTGGAGACTATTCCATCGCCCATCACCGGCGCCGAGGGCAACCAGGAGTTTCTGCTTTATGCGCGGCGGCTCGAACCCTCAGTCTCCGCAACCCCGTCGGATGGCGGAGTTGCGGAAGAACCAAAGTAATTCGATGAGCCGATCATCGGAAGCTGCTAGGCTGACTTCGGATTGGGACCGTATTTGTTCGCTCCAGGCTCGCTGTCCATTACCCAGAACACGATCAGGATCACAGGACCAACGAAGGGGACCAAATCAATCAGCCACCACCAACCGCTCCTGCCGGTGTCGTGGAGCCGGCGCACGCCGACGGCCAGGCATGGAATGATGACGGCCAGCGCATAGATCAAACATAGTATGCACAGGATGCGGCCGATCCCACTCTCCTTGAGTGCTGCAGAAGCTACACCCAGCACGAGAAAGACCAAACAGTTGAACAGCGTAAACATCCATAACTCTTTGCGGCGCGACCGCCCGTTGAACTGGAAGTATTTCTTCCATACCAGCAGATACCAATCCATATTCACCCTCCATTCATCTTTGCTCGTCAAGTACCCCGCCGCGGGCGCTGTATCCACAACGCCGGCACGCCGCACAGCCGGGATTTGCGCCTGGCTTTCCGGCGCTGAGTCAATATACACCCAATTGCCCCATACAGGCACCCATTTTTATGACCCTCATTTTGGCGGACTCTCAAGCCTCCTTTCAAAATTGCTTTTAGGGCTCGATCCGGTAAACTAGGACCGCATGGTTCGCGTCGCCATTGTTTGCAAACCGCAGAGGAAAGAGCTGGCCCGGCTGCTGCCGGAGCTGATTGCGTGGCTCTGCCGGCACGGCTATGAGCCGCTGCTGGACCTGGAGGGCGGCGAATACACATCGGCTGCGCCGGCCGTTGATCGCGCCCAGATGCCCTCCTGGACGCCGGGGCTGGTGATCGTTCTGGGCGGCGACGGCACGCTGCTCTCCGTGGCGCGTACCTTTGCCGCCACCGGCACGCCCATCCTCAGCGTGAATCTGGGTTCTCTCGGTTTTCTGACCGAAGTTCGCCTCGCCGACCTCTACGCCACGCTGGAGGGCTGGCGCAGCGATTGCCACGTCCTCGATGCGCGGGCCATGCTGCACGCCGAGTTGTGGCGCGAGGGCAACCTGCAATCGAGCTTTCGGGCGCTGAATGAGGTGGTGGTCTCGAAGGGCGATATTGCCCGCATGGGCGACTTCGCCGTGGAGCTGAACGGCAAGAGCGTGGCCAGCTTCCGCGCCGATGGGGTCATCGTCTCCACCCCCACCGGCTCGACGGCTTACACGCTGGCCGCCAACGGCCCTATTCTCACCCCGGATGTGGACGCGCTGGTGGTCACGCCCATCTGCCCGCATCTGCTCACCTTGCGGCCCATTGTGGTGCGCGGCGATGCGTTGCTGACCGTCCGGATCGAGGGCATCTCGAATCTGGCGCTGCTCACCCTGGACGGTCAAGCGGCGGTCGAGCTGCATCTGGGCGACGAGGTCCGCTGCCGGCGCTCCAGCCATACCGTCAATCTGGTCCGGCTAAGCGAGAGCGGCTTTTTTGAGGCGCTGCGCAGCAAGCTGAGCTGGGGCGAGCGGTAGAAAGCTCGCGACTGGCGCAAACGGAGGCTTACGGCATTTCCCGAATTACCGTAGAGTCGCCAAGTGTGTACAGGGTGGCTTTTTCTTAAGGGAAAATCCACTCAGCAGCTTTGGCATCTCGTACCGTTGTGGCATCGACGCCTGGCGGGCCGAGGCCATAGCGGAACCAGAGTAGATGTATCCCGAAAGCAAGCCCGCCAAGTGGCTTTTTCCTTAAGGAAAAGCCACCTGGAAAACTCTCAGCAAGGGTACGTTAACTCTGGTTCCGCTCCGGCCCCGCGGTCAGCCGCTGCCGAGTTCTTTTGCTCGGCCACTGCCGCAAACGGCCCGCTGAGTCTATACTCACCACTGTTGATTTTTTTTGAGGGAGTACACCTATGTCTTCGTCTGCCGTAACCTACGCCCGCCAGAACTACCCGCGCTTTCTCGATGAATTGAAGGCCCTGCTGCGCATTCCGTCGGTCTCCACGCTGCCCGAGCACAAAGGCGATTGCCGTCACGCCGCCGAGGTGCTGGCCGCGGAATTCAAGCGCATCGGCATGGAGAACGTGCGGCTTATCGAAACAGCGGGTCATCCTCTGGTTTATGCCGACTGGCTGCATGCCGCGGGCAAACCCACCGTGCTGGTCTACGGGCATTATGACGTTCAGCCGGTCGATCCGCTGGACGAGTGGCTCTCGCCGCCCTTTGAGCCGACAGAGCGCGACGGCAACCTCTACGGCCGCGGGAGCTGTGACGACAAGGGCCAGGTGTGGGCGCAGGTGAAGGCGCTGGAGTCGCTGCTGGCCGCGACTGGTTCGCTGCCATTGAACGTGCGCGTCCTGCTGGAGGGCGAAGAAGAGGTCGGAGGGGAGGGAATTGCCCGCTTTGTGGCCCTCAAGCCGGCAGAGCTGAAGGCGGACTTTGCCCTGGTCTCCGATACCGAGTTGTTCGCGCCCGGCCTGCCGACTCTTTGCGTGGGGCTGCGGGGCATGATCTACACCGAGCTTGAGGTGCGCGGCGCCAAGACCGATCTGCACTCCGGCATGTACGGCGGCGCGGCGCCCAATCCCTTCGTGTCGCTGGCGCAGATTCTGGCCAAGCTCAAGGACGAGGACGGGCGCATTCTGATTCCAGGCTTCTACGACGACATCATTCCCCCCAGCCCCGAGGAGCTGGCTGCCTGGCGCAGCCTGCCCTTCGACGAAGAGCAGTACCGCATCGCGGAAGTGGGGGCGCGCCAACTAGTGGGCGAGGCCGGCTACAGCGTGCTGGAGCGCACCTGGGCCCGGCCCACGCTGGACGTGCATGGCATCCCCGGCGGCTTCACCGGCGCGGGCGCAAAAACGGTGATCCCCGCCAAGGCGCTGGCCAAGGTCTCCATGCGGCTGGTTCCGGGCATGACGACGGCCAAGGCCTTTGCCCTCTACAAGAGCTATGTGGAGAAGATTGCGCCCGCCTGCGTCGATGTCGAAGTGCGGCTGATCAGCGCCGGCGACCCTTGCCTGATTCCGGTCGACAACCCCTACGTTCGGGCGGCTACCCGCGCCCTCAAGGAGGTTTGGGGCAAGGACACGGTCTTCATCCGCTCCGGCGGCTCCATCCCCATCGTCGGCGACTTTGACCGGCACCTGGGCATGCCCAGCGTGATGATGGGCTTCGGCCTGCCCGACGACAACATCCACGCCCCCAATGAGAAGTTCCATCTGAAGAACTTCGAGCTGGGGATTGAGTCGGTGGTGCGTTTCCTGGAGGAGGCCGGCGGTTAAGTTGAAACCCAGGTCTCAATCGAGGCCTGGGGCAACCGGCGTTGCGCTAGAATTGAGTGGTCCAATTTGAATTACACTTGCACATGCACGTGCATTTGTGTGTATACTGCGATAAGAGGCTTTTCAAAATTGCCGAACAAGACCATCTACATCAGGAGCGCCGACTTGCCGCTCTGGGAGAGGGCGCAGCAGGAACTTGGGGAAAGCGTTTCTTCGGTTTTTGTGGAATACCTCAAGGAGCGCATCGAAAAAGAACGTCTCGAATCGAGAGCTAAACATCCGAAGAAGGAGAAACTTGATATGGTTCAAGCCATGGACGCACTGCTGGCTGAAATCAACTCAATTCACAATCTGGATATTGAGCGTCATCCGGCTTGGTCACCCATCATCCTAGATGCGAACACTGACAATATCGGCTATAAGTTGCACCAGAAGCGGGCCAATCCAGATCGCAACATGAGCCTAGTTGTTCACCCGTTTGATTTCGAGAAAGATGGACAGATCAACGCGACGACGAAAAATCGAATCATGACTGCGGTCGAGAAATTCTGGGACGGCAAGTGCGGCGACCGACACATATTTGTGGATGCAGCAACGTAAGGAGGAAAGCAATGGATGACCAAGCAAGCAGGATTGAGCGCAGCATGAAGCCGGTGACCGAACAAGAGTTGAAGAGCCTTGGTGCGACGTTGGATGCGAAGGGAATATGGACATTTCCGGACGGGTCAAAGGGGAAGTTTCCAAGGAGACACATTGCCGTCTATAGTGATAGCGACGAAGTTCACAAGCCATGCGGGTTCGTTTACTTCGAGAAGGAAGAGCGTGTCCAGTAGGTCTAATGGCTTGCGTTGATGCGATTTCAGAACCAACTTAATTGCATCAGAGCGACGTATGACGGCCAACTGTCGGCCCAGCGCGAGGCAGGGTGGAGCATTATGCCGCCAGCAGTTGGGTACAGGAGTCATTATGAGGTTCGCTAACTTGGTGTTTGGGCTACTGATCGTACTACCGCTCTATGCGCAAGCAACGGACAAGCTAAGTCCCGAGGCGATCTATGCTCAAAGCAAGGGATCGGTAGTAAAGATTGTGACATTTGACGCCAACAACGCACCCCTCGCGCAAGGATCTGGATTTGTTGTAGCCAAGAATCGGGTTATCACGAATTACCATGTTCTCTCGGGGAGCGCCTTTGCTTCAGTAGTCTTCGATGATGGATCAACTGTGGCTGTGAAATCAGTCGTGTATTCAATGCCGCCCGAGGACGTTGCGACTGTGGAGGCAGAAACCGGCAATCGCCCACCTCTCTCGTGGGGAGACGAATTGCAACTCAAAGTAGGCGAAGCCGTCTACGCCATTGGGGCACCAAGTGGCCTCTCCACCAGCCTCTCCAACGGTCTTATTAGCGCCTTCCGTCTGGACAAGAGGGATGTTTTATTCATTCAGATCACCGCCATTATTGCTCCTGGTTCCAGCGGAGGGCCCCTTTTCAACAGCCAGGGGCAGGTTGTCGGAATCACAACATCGCGTTTGAAAGACAGTGACTTTGGTTTCGCGGTCGGGATTGGAGATATACAGCTTCTGCTTACACGACCTCTTTCTTCTGCCGTTGCCCTATCTGACCTTTCCCCATTAGAGAGAGATTCTCCAGATTACGAACTTAAGTCGGCCACTCCGAGTTCCGCTGTTCCAAGCATTGCATATTCGCAGTACCTCCTTGGCTGGCAGTACGAAACTGGCATCGACGCGAAGCAAGACTACGCAAAGGCTGCAAGCTGGTATCGCAAGTCTGCCGATCTGGGCAGTCCACAGGGACAATTCGGCCTCGGCGTGCTTTACGAGAATGGCCACGGAGTAACGCAGGACTTTACACAGGCGGCAGTATGGTATCGCAAAGCTGCCGAGCAAGGCGATCCTGATGCGCAGTACGCCCTTGGCGAGAAGTATTACCGAGGTCAAGGTGTGCCGCGAGATTACGCGGAGGCATATTTCTGGGCTTACCTTGCCATGTCAGGGAGTCAGATTAACACCGCGCCAGAAGACGCAGCAGTTCTCAGAGACGATGCAGCTTCTCACCTTAGCAGCACAGTGTTAACGCAGACTCGTGCGCGAGCGCGGAAATGGCTAGAGGAGCACCCTCCATTCTTTCCCAAGACAAAATGAGCAGGGTGCCGGATGCCCCAGGTCCCGCTTCTGAGACCTGTGATGAATGCCAACTCAAGCCGCGCAGCGAACCGGCTGCACGCGAATCAGTTTCTCCCGCTTCCGCGTCTGGGCAATCTCGTAGGCCGACTGCATCCGCATCAGCGTATCCATCTTCACCCCGAAGGCCTTCTCGATGCGCAGCGCCATCTCCCCCGACAAACCGGCCTTGCCGTTCAGCAAGCTGGACAACGCGGGGCGCGAGACGCCCAGCGATGCCGCCGCCGCCGTCACGGTCAATCCCGCTGGTTCGACGATCTCCGTCCGGATAAAATCCCCTGGATGGGGAGGATTCTTTATGGGCATGGCGTTTTTCTCCTTCTTCCTACGGAGTATACGGCGAACAACAGGTGGTCTAACTCTTGATTTTCAGAGAAGGAAAGACGCAAACCGCAACAGCCGGGGCGCGCATCGCGTAAGCTGATTGCACGGCAATGTTCGATATTTCCCCAAACTCGGAGCCAGACTCGAAACTGGACGAGGCGCTGGCCGCGGCAGTTGCCGGAGAGGCAGCGGTTGCCGGGGAGTTGGCTTGGGCCGATTCAGCGGGGTTAGCGGAGACGTCCGAGCCCATCATCGCCTTCAGCCACGTAAGCATCTCTTTCGATGGCCGGTTCGTTCTGGAGGACGTGAGCTTCTCGGTGGATCGCGGCCAGACCCTCTGCATTCTGGGCCGCAGCGGGGTGGGCAAAACGGTGGCGCTGCGGATGCTGATGGGCTTCCTCAAGCCGGACTCGGGCTCCATCCACGTCGAGGGTCAGGAGATCACCGGTCTCGACGAAGAGGGCATGCAGGCCATTCGCAAGCGAGTGACCATGGTTTTCCAGAACGGCGCGCTTTTCGATTCGCTAAGCGTGCGTGAGAACGTCGCTTTCCCGTTGCGTGAGCTGGGCGGCCTTTCCGAGGAAAAGATTGACATGCTGGTGGGGTGGTTGATCGGCCTGGTGGGCGCTGAAGACGTGGTCGACACTTTGCCGGCCAGCCTCTCCACCGGACGCAAACGCGCCGTGGCCATGGCCCGCGCGCTGGCGGCACAGCCCGAGGTGGTGCTCTATGACGAGCCAACCACCATGGTCGACCCCCTCATTGCCCGCCGTCTTGGCGACCTGATCCAGCGAGCCAAGGACCAGCTCGGATTCACCAGCATCGTGGTTACGCACGATATGCGATTTGCCGAACGGCTCGCCGACATGGTGCTCTTTCTCCATCAGGGCCGGACCCAGTTTTTCGGGCCGCTTAAGGAGTTTGTGGCGTCCCCCGATCCGCATATTCAGCAGTTTCTAACGCTGGACGCGTACATATTACCTTCGGCATAAGGTATTTATCATCTAGTAACATGAAGTCCTGCAATTTTTCTTGCCATTGTTCGCCACTCCGGAGCTAAGCTGGTGCAGCCTGTGTTACCTGGGGCTTGACAGAGAGGTATTTCGGGATAGATCCCACCTACGTGGGATGTGCCGTAATCCGGGAGGGTTTTGTATAATTGGTTTGTTCGCATCGGTTTTCACCCCAGCGAATGCTATTCCCCGGTCCAGGTTATTGTGTTTAAGTTTTATTTGTTGTCCTCCCTGGCGTTTTGAATTTTTGAGGTCTACGGAACGCAAATGGCGACATCGGAATTCTGGGAAAGAGGATCGGTTTCTATATCGTCTTCTCCTGAACTGGCGGGAGAATCGGCGGCGAATTCCACGCGCAACGCACGGGGCACATCTAAGCTGTGGATGATTCTGGATGCAATCACCATCCTTGCGGCCGCGGCGCTTGCCACTCTGTACGCATTCCAAAAGGGACCGGTTGCCGCCGCACAGGGAATCTGGCGCGGCACGCTCATTCATGGCCATTCGATGGGCATACTGCTGGCCCTGGTGTGCGGATTTATCTTTGCGCTGATTTTGATCAGCCGGCGGCTGCATTTGTATACCCCCACGCGCGTGACCAGCTTGCTGCATGAGCAGAAGCTGAGCGTACAGGCCTGCTTCACCGCCGGCCTGCTGCTCACCGGCACGCTCTACCTGGTTCACGCCGAGGACATTCCCCGCAGCATCGTGTTGGTCACGGTGGGCCTGGTTACCATCACGTTCAGCCTGCGCAGGCTGGCTTACCGCGCCCTGATCTACCGGCGTTTCAACCGTGGCGTGGGCACGCGCAACGTGCTCATCGTGGGCACCGGGCCTGAGGCGCATGCGCTCCGCCATCACCTGGAGAGCATCCGGCATCTGGGCTACACCTTCAAGGGTTTCATTGACTTTCCCGGCTCCGGCGCACGTTTTTCAGCAACCTCCGGCGAGGTGGTGGGCACGCTCGATACGCTCTTTCAAAACGTGCGCAAGCAATTTGTGGATGAAATCTTCTTCACCACCTCCAGCGAACGCGGGATCGTCCAGGATGTGCTGGACCGGGCCCGCAGGCACGGCGTGGATCTGCGCGTGGTTCCCGATATGTACGACGGCCTTACGTGGAGCAGTCCCATCGAGTATATAGGCCAGTTCGCAACCATTCCTTTGCACTGCGGCCAGGCGCCCGAGGCTGGCCTGTTGCTCAAGCGCGTACTCGATATCGTGCTCTCCTTCCTGATATTGATCGTCATATCGCCCCTGTTGCTGGCCGTTGCTATCGCCGTCAAGCTGGATTCGCGCGGCCCGATCTTCTACTCTTCGGAGCGCATCGGCAAGAAGGGCCGCGTGTTCAGCTGTACCAAGTTCCGCACCATGGTCTTCGACGCGGAGCAGCGCCGCGCCGACGTTATGCACATGAACGAACGCCAGGGCGTGCTCTTTAAGATATCGAACGATCCCCGCATCACCAGGCTGGGCCGCTTCCTGCGCAAATATTCCCTGGATGAACTGCCCCAGTTCTACAATGTTCTGCGTGGCGACATGAGCATAGTCGGTCCTCGTCCGCCCCTGGCCAGCGAGGTTCGGGAGTACAAGCTCAGCAATCTGCGCCGGCTCGACGTGACTCCGGGCATCACCGGACTGTGGCAAGTGCAGGCGCGCCAGGACCCCTCGTTCGACAGCTATATCTCGCTGGATGTGGCCTATATCGAGAATTGGAGCATCTGGCTGGATCTCAAGATCATCATGCGCACCATCGGCGTGGTTCTTGCGGGAACTGGCACCTGAAAAACCTCATTTCAAGCTCCGGAAGATGCTATTGGCCGGAAGAAGCGTTCCATTGGGGGCAATGGGAGATGGAGATAAGCGAAGGGAAACAGCGGCATGGTTGCCTGACCGCGTGGTTGCTTCTGTTGATGTTTGGCAACTCGATGGTCGTGGTCATTTCTCTTATCGCAAGTGCGGCAATCGGGCAGAGCTTCTTCTCCGCGCCGAGGTGGATGTTTCCGGTTCTCACCATTTGCGCGATCGTGAATGTTGTGTGCGCATACGCGTTGTTTCAATGGAAGAAGTGGGGATTCTTCGGCTTCATAGCCACAGCGGCTCTGACAATTACGGTCAACTTGATGAACGGAGCCAGTATCTTTCAAGCTCTCCTTGGGCTCGTCGGGGTGGCAGTCCTATTCGCCGTTCTCCACATCGGCAAAGAGAATAAGGGCTGGACACAACTCGAATAGGATGCCGTGCCGGATGATGCAGGCCATACGCTGTACGTACGCGCTCATCCTTCGCAGTTGAAGTACAAAATGGCACCTCTTTGCTGCGCCGGATTAAACTAAGTATGTGAAGATCGCACTGGCCCAGATCAATCCCACGGTAGGGGATTTCACCGGAAATCTTGAAAGAATCGTTGCCGCCAGCCGCCGCGCGGCTGCGCTGGGCGCGCGGCTTACCGTCTTCTCCGAACTGGTCATTTGCGGCTATCCTCCGGCCGATTTCCTTGAAAAGCCCAGTTTCCTGGCCCGCTGCCGTTCAGCCGTCGATGAGCTGGCCGGTGCAACGCGCGATTTGCCGACCGCCGTGCTGGCAGGCGTGGCCCTTCCGGCGGAGGGTGAGACGGGCAAACCGGGGTCCCCAGCAACAGGTCTTGGTTGCTGGGGTGGCAAACCGGGGTCCCCGGCAACAGGCCCTGGTTGCTGGGGTGGTAAACCGGCCGTGAATGCCGCCGTTCTGCTGGATGGCGGCCGTCTGTTGCTGGAGCAGCATAAGCGCCTCCTGCCGTTTTACGACGTTTTCGACGAGCAACGGTATTTTGCCCCGTCGCGATCGCAGCAGGTGGTGGAACTGGACGGCGTGCGGCTGGCGATTACCATCTGCGAGGACGCCTGGAACGACAAGAACTTCTGGCCGCGGCGCCTGTATACGGTCGATCCCATGGAAGAGCTGATGCGCCAGCATCCCGGGGTGCATATCAATCTGTCTTCGTCGCCCTTCTGGCACGGGAAGCGCGCCATGCGCCGCCAGATGCTGGCAGCGATTGCGCGGCGGGATGGTGTGCCCGTGCTGATGGTGAACCAGGTGGGCGGCAACGATAGCCTGATCTTCGACGGCTCCTCGCTGGCCCTCAATGCGCGCGGAGAGCTGATCGCCCAGGCAGCCTCGTTCGAGGAGGACCTGGTGCTGGTCGATCCGCTCCTGGATTCATTGGGAGCGCCTGTCGTACCCGCGCCTGACGAGGACGATACCGCGGCCGCATACCACGCCCTGGTCCTGGGCACCCGCGATTATGTGCGCAAGTGCGGCTTTCAGAAGGCGATCGTGGCGCTGAGCGGCGGCATTGACTCGGCGCTGGTGGCGGCCATCGCCAAAGACGCGTTGGGCGCGGAGAATGTGCTCGGCATCGGGATGCCCAGTCCGTACTCCTCGGCGGGCTCCATCGACGACAGCCGCCGGTTGGCGGCCAACCTGGGCATTGGCTATGAAGTGATCAACATCAGCGCTCTCTTTGAGCAGTACACTGGCTCTCTGGAAGCGCTGTTCGCGGGAACCAGGCCGGACACCACCGAGGAGAACATCCAGTCCCGCATTCGCGGCACCCTGCTGATGGCGCTCTCCAACAAGTTCTCCGCTCTGGTGCTCACTACGGGCAACAAATCGGAGATGGCCGTGGGGTACTGCACCCTCTACGGCGATATGGTTGGGGCCCTGGCGGTGATCGGCGACCTGGTAAAGACGCGCGTCTATGCGGTCTGCCGCTGGCTCAATCGCTCGGGCGAGATGATTCCCGAGGCAATTCTCAAAAAGCCGCCCTCCGCCGAGTTGCGTCCGGACCAGAAGGACACCGATTCGTTGCCGCCCTACGAGGTTCTGGATCCGATTCTCGAAGCCTACGTGGAGCGCTATGAGACCCCCGAGCGTATCGCCCAGGATCACGGATTTCCCCTCGAACTCGTCCAACAGGTAGTGCGCCTGGTGGAGCGTTCCGAGTACAAGCGCCAGCAGGCTGCCCCGGTCCTGAAGGTCACCTCCAAATCGTTTGGCATGGGACGCAGATTTCCCATTGCCGTCAAAGTTCAGGTATAAGCTAGAGAGTGGGAATTTTCCCGCAGTTTAAGGAGATACAGCTTGATTCATCCGTCTGTCCGTATGATCAGCGCCCGTTTTTCCAGCGTTGCCGCGCTGGTGTGTTTGTCCCTTTTCGCGTTCGTTGCTTCTGCGCAGCAACAGGTTCCGGCCGCACCCGCGCCGGCCCCATCCATGCAGGCCGCTCCCGCAAAGGCCCCATCCGCGCAGGCTCCATCCCTGCAGGCCGCTCCCGCAAAGGCCCCATCCGCGCAGGCCCCGTCTGCGCCGGCCCCCGCCGCGGCGCCCGTGTTTCCCAAGCCCGACCCCGCAAATTTCACCGCCTCATCGCCCACCAAGGAGACCGTCAACGCCTTTATCCAGGCCAATCTGGGCTTCGACGACAACAACATCTGGGTGGTGGAGGCCATCCTCAAGACCCCGGTGGAAGGTGTCAGCAGGGTGTTTGTGCTGCTCGGGGACAAGGCAGGCAAGCAGAAGCCCTATCCGTTCATCTTCTATTCTCTGCCCGACGGCAAGCACATCATCGCCCGCGACGATCTGATGCCCTTCGGCGAGCATCCGTTCGCTGAGAACCGCGCGATCGTGCAGGCGCACGCCGAGGGTCCCTACCGGGGTTCAGCCTCCAAGGACCTGGAGATTGTCGAATTTGCCGATTTCCAGTGCCCCCATTGCAAGGAGGCGCAGCCCAACATGGAAAAGCTGGCGGTGGATTTTCCCAAGGCCCGCATCGTCTTCCAGAACTATCCGCTGCCCCAGCATTCCCAGGCAGCCGGCGCGGCTAACTACGGCGCCTGCGTGACCAAGCTGGGCGGCAATGACGCATTCTTCACCTTCGCCTCGGCCGTCTATGAAGGCCAGGACGGATTGGCGACCGCCGATGGCGCCACTCTGACCCTGAACAGCGCGGTGACCAAGGCAGGCCTGGATCCGGCCAAGATCGCAGCCTGCGCCTCAACCCCGGAGACCAAGGCCGTGGTGGATGCCTCGGTCAAGCTGGCCCAGGATCTGAAGATCACCCAGACCCCCACGCTGATAGTCAACGGACGCCCGGCTCCCGCAACCGCTCCCTACGACACCCTCAAGCAGATCGTCATGTACCAGGCCAAGTCGGACGGCGTGGCCCAGTAAGACGGTTGTCGCCGGGCCACGGTAAAGGAACAAGAGACCCCTATTCGAAGCGATCCCGAGGCAAGGGATTGCTTTGAATAGGGGTCTCTTCTTGCCGTGTGGGCGCCAGGTGGGCGCAATTTTTACCGCGCCGGAGTATTTTTATCTAACCGCATCATCGGCGAGTGGCCGGCCGCGTGTGTTCCGCGAACGACGTGGGGCGTCATAATAATCAGCAGCGTCGAAGAGCTCGTCTGTGTATCTTTGTCGGTCAGGTCGTTCAGGCCGGGAATCTCGCTGATTCCCGGCACACCGCTGATGGCGCGGCTCTGTGACTTGTCCAGTTCGCCCGCTACCACCACTCCCTCGCCCTTTTTGAGCATCACCACTCCGGAATAGGCCCGATTGTCGAGGATGGGATTGCCATTGAGGAGGGTTCCGGAGAGGGCATCGATCTTCAGGTCGATGGTCAGGGCTACCTCGTCGTTGCGCATCACCCTGGGGGTCGCCTTCAGGGTCAGGCCCAGGTCCTGGTACTCCACCTGCGGAACGTTGGGCACACTGCTGGCGGCAGAGAGTAACGAGCCCAGGCTGCTGGAGCTTCCCGCGCCGGTCAGCCCTGGGATATTGGGGAGACTGGACGACAGGCTCGAGAAGGAGGAGGTCTGGATGGGATAACGCTCACCTATTTTCAGCGTTCCCTCCTCGCCGTCGCCCAGGCGCAACTGAAGCTCTTCCAGCTCACGCGAATCAGAGGAGTTCAGGTTGAAGTTTGCCTTTATCGCGCCCGGCGACAACGCCGATTGCGTGAGCCCGCCGCCAAAAAGAGCGATCCCGTTGGATAACAGGGAATTCGAGATCTGGCCGGAGGCGAGCAGAATGCCGAGAATCGCCAGAGTATCGCCGGGAGCAGCCAGCCCCGAGCTGATAATCTGCTGCACCAGGCTCTTGTTCGCGGTCAGGATGGACTGTTCCTCGGCATAAACGTTCACAGCTGAAAAGGACTGCGGCGGCTGGACTCCGGTATTGCGCTCGCTGGTGTGCGCGAGCTGGATCAGGCGCACCTCGATCAGCACCTGGCTGCGCCCGTCCAGGAGTTCGCGCAGCGTCGCATTGAAGGCGTTCAGCGTAGTTGCCGACCCACGGAGAGTGATCGTCCCCGCGGTGTTATCTTTCACCGATTGTGGTATCTGAAAGACGTTCTTGGCCAGGTTGGTCACATCGGTCATTTCCTGATCGGTCAGCCCCGAAAGATAGACGGTCTCCAATTCCTGGCGCATGAACTGCGTGCGAGTCTCGCGGGTATCGTGGGCCACCAGCACGCGGTGCGCGTCCAGGGGAACATAGAACGAATCGGTGAGCATGCCCAGAACCCGCGTGACCTCTTCGAAGGTGGCATCATCCATGTCCAGGCGCACCTGCGCGGAGTGGATGCTCTCGTCCAGGGTGGCATCCAGCCCGTAAGCTTTGAATACATCCTTGATGACCTGAGTCTGGTCGGCGTGCATGTGGAAAGTGTGTACTTGGGTCCTGGGCAAAAGCGTCACATCTTCGCCGATCGTGCTTGCAGTCTGTTCGTAGAGGGGCCTTGACTGCCCGCGCAAAGCGTCGTCGCTCAGCTGGTACAGATGCTCGGTGACCTCGATGTTTCTGGGGTCGAGTTCAAGAGCATGAGCCAGAGCGGCGCGTGCGCCTGCCGCATCGTCGCGTAGCCGGTCCTTGGCCGCGGCCTGAATCAGCGCCGTTACCGCGTGACTGCGGGCAAGATCGGCCGCCAACGGGTAGTCGGCATTGGAGGGGTCAAGCTCGGCCGCCTGCCGATAGTCGCGCATTGCCTCTTCAAACCTCTCCTTTTCGAAGAGCTTGCCGGCTTGTAGGTAGAGCTTGACTGCGCGCCGGCGGTCACTGCCGCGCGACGGTTTGGCCGGCTGGGCGTCTTTGGCTGCAGCGGCAGCCGGCACGGCGATTTGGCTCTCCGGCGCGGCAACAGAAGGCAAGGATTGGGCTTGCGTGGCCTGCGCGGGCGCTGGCGGTTGCGGCGGGAGAGGATTCGCAGTCTGGGCCGAAGCGACGCTCAGCAAAACAGGCAGCAGGAGTCCAGCCGTCCACAGGCGGGTCCTTCGCCTCGACAAAGGGTCTGACGTTGCGCTGGTTTGCGATCTGTGCGGTTTCACTGCGAGGTCCGGGTCAGCGCCAGCAGATCGGCCAGCGTGGAGGCGCAAACCTCTGGCTGATCTGCCAGCAGCTCATCGAAGCTGTACCTGCCGGTGGCGACGGCGATCACAGACATGAAATTGGCGCGCGCCGCCTCAATATCGCGCGGGGTATCGCCTACCACGCAGATCTGAGCCCCGGGGTACCCTCTGGGTCCGGCCAACTCCCTGGCCATGCGCCCCGCGTGGCCGATCAGTTCTGAACGGATGGAAAAGCAATCGCTAAAGCCGCCAAAGCGGAACCACTCGCGCAGACCGGCCTGCTCGACCTTGATCCAGCCGATGGTCTCCAGGTTGCCGGAGGCCACGCCCAGCAGCGCGCCCTTGCGCGCCAGGTGGTCCAGTACCTGTTCCACGCCGGGCATGCGCACCAGGTCCATCTCCTGGCGCCGTTCGGCAACCGCGTGGCGCATCGCTTCCAGGATGGCCTCCGTGCGTTGCTCCAGAACCTCGGAGGGAACGCCGGCCTGGTGGCAGGCCTCGCGCAGGATCGCCGTATCGGTGCTTCCGTGCAGCAGGATGCCGGACAGCGTGACCTCGAATCCCGTTACCCGTTGAATGCTGGAGGCGAAGGAGTCGAAATGGACGCGGTCGCGGCTGCGCAACAGCGTGCCGTCGATATCGAACAGATAGGCGTCCTGCGCGTCCCAGGCAAAGCCCGGCTCAATGGCGACGCGCGCTTCGTTGGTCGATGGAGTTGTCAGCATGTCCTTGAGCCGAATCGTCAGCCTTGGCGGTAGACCGGGCGTACCGCGCTATATACAGGACGCTCGCTGCGCGGTGGACGCTTGAGCCCGGCGCGCACTTCGGCCAGATCCAGTCCCAGCTCCGCCATGGCGCGGCTCAGCGTGTTGCGGTGCATGCCCAGCTCTTCGGCCGCCTTACACTGGTTTCCCCGGTGCGCCACCAATACTTCGCGTAGATATTGCCTCTTGAATTCATGCACGGCATCCTCGTAGGGAATGCCGCTGGAATGCATTTGCGTCACCAGGCTGTCCAGTTCTCGTCTCACGTTCACCTCTTACTGCTTGATTATCATGACCTATTTTCCCTGGGTTGTGCACTGCCAAAATCACGATTTGCCCTCGCCTGGATGCATCCACCCCGGCGTCTCCTCTTCCAGCGTCTTGAGCCCCTCCCGCACACGCTGCGCCAACTCGTGCGGGCTCATGCGGATACTCAGATGACAAGCCCCGAAAAACAGACTGGGCAGCCTGGCCTGCTCCAGCCAGTGGGCTCGCGGGAAAAAGGCCACCATCACCACAATGCACAACGTCACCAGAAGCGCTCCCTGCAAAAAGCCGAAGACCGCCCCGGCGAGCCTGTCCAGGCAGCCCAACCCAATCCGGTGCAGGGTCTTTGCCAGGACGTTGCCAACCAGGCCAGCCAGCCCCATCACCACCAGCGCAATCAGCAGGAACCCGATGGCGTCGGCTACCGGCTCTAAGCGCACCAGGGGCATCAACAGCGCCGCGACGAGAGCGTAGTTCCAGGCCGCCAGCGCCAGGCCCAGCAACAGGCCACCCAGCGAGCAGACGGAGCGGAAAAACCCCTGCTGAAGGCCTCCCAGCACCGACAACGCGATGAGAATTACGATGGCCAAATCCACCCACGACATATTACGCTCCAGCTACGCTCTACAAACTGAGATTCCGTCCGGTCAGGCGGCGGAAGGCTTCAAGATACTTGTCCTGCGTGCGCTCCACCACCTCGTCCGGCAGTCCAGGCGCGGGCGCCTGCTTGTTCCAGTGGATTGATTCAAGATAATCGCGCACGAACTGTTTGTCGAATGAAGGCTGCGCCCCTCCAGGCTTCCACGCCTCACCCTCCCAGAAACGCGAGGAATCCGGCGTCAACACCTCATCGGCTAGGATAATCCCTTCCGGGGTTTTGCCAAACTCAAATTTTGTGTCGGCCAGGATCAGCCCGTGGGACTCGGCATGACCGGCAGCCCGCCGGTAGATGGCCAGCGTCAGGCGGCGCAGCTCCGCGGCATCGGCGGCGCCCACCAGCGCTTCAACCCGGGCAAAGGAGATATTCTCGTCATGCACGCCGGCCTCACCCTTGGTGGAGGGAGTAAACAGCGGCTCCGGGAGCTGCGATCCGTCCAGCAGGCCGCTGGGGAGCCGAATGCCGCAAACGGTTCCGGCCTTCTGGTACTCCTTCCATCCCGAACCGGCCAGGTAGCCGCGGACCACGCACTCCACGGGAAACATCTTTGCCCGCTTCACCAGCATGGAGCGGCCTTCCAGTTGATCGGCATAGGGCTGCAACGCGGCGGGAAACCGGGTTACCTCGGCGGTGATCAGGTGGTTGGGTACAAGATCCGACAGCAAATCGAACCAGAACAACGAAATCTGGGTCAGAATCTTGCCTTTGCCCGGAATGCCGGTGGCGAGCACGTGGTCGAATGCCGAAATGCGGTCGGTGGCCACCAGCAGCAAGGCATCGTCCACCGCATAGAGATCGCGCACCTTGCCGCGGCCAAGCAGGGGAGTTGCGCCCAGATTCGTTGTCAGGAGAGCAGTCACGGGAAGACCTTACCTCGGAGGGAACTGAATCTCCGATTTTCCAGCGAGAGCCGGGTTTTGTCAATTAAGAGATTTTTCGCTCGAAGTGTTCAAAATTGACCAGTAACGGGGGGAATGATTTGGTTAGAATTACTGAAAAGTCCTGTGGAAAAATATCACATACTCCTGTGACAGCCGTCACAGGACCGCTCATCCCGCATGGGCGACACTCCATTTGTCAACATGGTTCAGAGAGTTGTAAGCACACTCTCTTAGAGCCGGGCGACACGAGGCAGCAGTGGAAAGGGGAAGCCGCGGCTAGCTTCGTTTGTGCAGGGATCACCAGTAGCTGCGCGCTACCGACCTCCAGCGCCGGCTACTGGTCCCCGTCTTTATCTTGTTTCATGCAAGCGCCTCCGAAGAGAAGTGATCCTTCGGGGGCGATTTTTTGTCTGAAAAACAGGGGTCAGGGGGCAGAGATCAGAACCTGACGTCTGGGCTGTAAACTAAACTGCATGAAAGTCAAGATCGTCTCGGAACTCATTTCCGTGGCCACGATTGGAACCTTAATCGGGCTTCATGAACATAGAATGCATGAGAAATATCACCAGCTTGGGCGCGAAGCTTGGCTATCTGACAAATCGCATTACTTTGACAAGTATCTGGTGAACCCCTCATCTGCGATGTACTCGATAATCGTTTTTTCTCTCTACAAAATCCTGGCGATCGTAATAGCAAAGGGGCTTTCGACCATTGCAGAAAAGAAAGCCAAAGAGCAGTGTTAGCTGCACTATGCCGTTGCGCGCTGCTGCCGGCGGCTGTCCAGGCGCACGCTCACCACTTTGGAGACGCCCGGCTCCTGCATGGTCACGCCGTAGATCATGTCGGCGGACTGCATCATGCGCCTGGAGTGGGTGACCAGCAGGAACTGTGTGTCCTTGCTCAGGGAGTGCAGCAAATCGCCCAGGCGGCCTACGTTGGCCTCGTCCAGCGCGGCGTCTACCTCGTCGAGCGCGCAGAAGGGGCTGGGCTGGAATTGGAAGATGGCCACCAGCAGGGCCAGCGCGGTGAGCGACTTTTCGCCGCCCGAGAGCAGCAGCACATTTTGCAGCTTCTTGCCCGGCGGCGAGGCCACGATATCCAGGCCGCTCTCGGCCTGGTTTTCCTGGTCGGTGACGCGCAGGAAGGCCTGCCCGCCCTGGAACAGCCCGGCGAATACCTGGGCGAAGTTCTCGTTGATCCTGGCGAAGGCCTCCTCGAACTTGGTGCGCGAAATCTGATCGATCTCCTTGATGGTGTCCTGCGTGTTCTCGATCGACTCCATCAGGTCCTTGCGCTGCGTTTCCAGGAAGCCGTGGCGCTCGGCTGTCTCCTTGTACTCATCCAGGGCCATCATGTTCACCGGGCCCATCTGCTCGATGCGCTGGCGCAGCGCGCGGCAGGTCTCCTCCTCGGCGGCCATAGCCTCGTCCGCCATGCGTTCGATCATTTGATCGGCGCGCAATACCTGGGCCTCGACGTTCACCTCGTTCAGGCAGCTCGCTTCAAGGTGCTCAAGATCGGAGCGCAGTTTGGCCACCTCGCTGGAACGGGTCGCGCGGTCCTCGCGCAACTGATCGAGAGTGGCACGGCCGGTCTTCAGTTGCGCTTCGATGGTGGTCAATTCGTGGCGCAGCGCCTGCGCCTGGCTGGCAAGCATCTGCGCCAGCGCCAGCGCCTCGGCGCGCGCGTCCTCCAGTTCCTTCTGCCGCGTGGCCAGCGCGGCGCTCTCGCCGATGCGCTGTTCCCGCTCCTGCTCCGCGGCCGCCCGCTGCTGCTCGATGGCCAGAACACGGCGCTCCAGGTCGGCATGGAGCCGGTCGATGCGCTGGAAGGCAGCTTCGGCGCCACGCCGCCGTTCTTCCAGGCCGGCCAGTTCCGCGGTTACCTGTGCCGCCTCCTGCTGCAAGCCTTCGCGCATCTGGCGCAGCGTGGCCAGTTGCGCCTGCAACTCATCCAGGCCGGCCTCGGCCTGCGCATGCTCGGCCTCCAGGCGGACAGTCTCCTCGCGCTTCTGGTCGATGCCGGTTCTTTTGGCTTCGCGCGCGTCCTTGTTGCGCGCCGCCTGCGCCTCCCACTCCTCGAGCCGCCGCTCGATGCGCTGTGCCTCGCCCTCCATCTGCTTCAACGCCGCGCCCTGGTTGGCGGTGTCGGTCTCGGCTTGCCGCCGCTCCTCGCTACTCGCTTCCAGTTGCAGGGTCAACTCCTCGATGGTCCTGGTCAGCGCTGCCGCTTCAGCCTCCGCCTGCGCCACGCCGGTCTCCAGTTTGGCCTGCCGGATCTCGGTCTCGCGCAACTCGCGCTTGAGCGCCAGCGGACCTTCGCTGGCCGGCTTGCCGCCGGTTACCGTCGCATTGTGGAAGCACTCACCCTCGGGCGTGAGGAAATAGGCGGAAGTGTGCTGGGCGGCCAGCCGCTGCGCCTGGGCCGAGTCCTCGACCAGGTAACCGTTCTTGAGTTTGGGCAGGATCGCTTCCAGAGACCGCCCAAAGCCATTCAGCACCCGGATCGAGTCCTTGAGCGGGGTGAGGCCGGGGCCGCTGATTGTGTCTTTGCTCTCTTCCAAAGTGCTGCCGTGCGCAGCACCAGGAGGATGGATCAGGAAGGTGGCGCGGCCATCCACGCCGGACTTGAGCAGGCGGACGCCCTCCTCGGCAGCTACCCAGCTTGCCACCACCACATAATTCAGCTCCTCGCGCAGGAACTCGTCCACCACGGCCTCATGCGCGCCACTCACCTCCAGGAAGTCCGCCAGCGTGCCCATGGGCGCCATGCCTGGGGCAAGCGCGCCGGGCTTCAGGAGCCGCCGCACGGTGTCGGTGGAGTAGCCGTGGTTGCGAATCAGCGCCTCCAGCGACTCGCGCCGCCCGGCCACGGTGGCCTGCTCGCTGCGCAGTTGATTGGCGCGCGCGCGCTGCGTGTTCTCCTCGGCCCGCTTTGCCTGCAGGGTCTCGCGAAGCGTCGCAATCTCACCCTCCAGCCGCTTGAGCGTCTCAGCCGCGGACTCAAAGCTGCGCCGGGCCTGTGCGCTCTCGGCGCCCAGTTTTTCCTGCTCGTTCCGCGCCTGGCCTATCTCCGCTTGCAAACGCTCCGCCTCACGTTCCAGGGCTGCCAGGCTCTCTTCTCCCTGGGCCATGTGGTTGCGGGCGTTGCCGGCCAGGGTCAACAGGTGCATGACGCGGTGGCGGCTGGCTTCCAACTCCCGCTCCGCGGTGAAAACCTCTTCAGCCGCCGTGCGCGCCTCCTGCTGGCGCGCCTCTACCTTCTGGCGAAAGGCCCTGGCCTCGCCGGCCGCCGTCTCAAGAAACGCGTGATGCTGCGCCCGCTCCTCGGCGATCGAGCCCAACTGCGTCCGTGTCTGCTCAAGTTCCGCAACGGCCGCCGCGATCCGCGTCTCCAGCTCGCCCACGTGTTCGGCGTTGCTGCGCTCCCGCGCCGTGGCCCGTTCCAGCTCGACGGCCGCTTCGCTGGCCCTGTTCTGCGCCTCCTGGCCCTCGCGGTCCAGCTCATAGCCGCGCTCGGTGAGCGTGTGCTGGCTGGCTTCCTGCGTACCGATCTCCGCCGCCGAGCCGTTGATGCGCTCCGTCAGGGCCGCAATTTCCTGCTCCAGCCGGGCCAGCTCCGTATCCATCAGCGCCATGCGGCTGGCCAGCACCACGCGCAGCCGTCCGCGCAGCTCGTCGCGCACGGCGGCAAACCGCTCCGCCTTCGACGCCTGCCGCTTCAGGCTGTTCATCTGCCGCGTGACTTCCTCGAAGATATCGTCCACGCGGGCCAGATTCTGCCGGGCGCTCTCCAGGCGCAGTTCGGCCAGCCGCTTCCTGGTTTTGAAGCGCGTAATTCCCGCCGCCTCTTCGATGATGGCCCGGCGTTCATGCGGCTTGGAACTGAGCAGTTGGCCGATCCGCTCCTGCCCGATGATGGCGTAGCTATCCGGCCCCAGGCCCATGCCCATGAAGATGTCCTGAATGTCGCGCAGGCGGCACAGCTTGCCGTTCAGCAGGTACTCGCTCTCCCCGGTGCGGAATAGCCGACGGGTAATCACGACCTCGCCCTTCTGCGGCGTGCGCTGGAACTTGCGGCGGCGAATCTTGAGCACCACCGCCTGCGGACCCTCGACGGTGGCCGCGGATTGAGGCTTATCTGGATTTTGACCGGACATTTGATCGGGCCCGTCCTCCTCGAGTACCTGGCCCGGCTGTTCGTTGGCAATGATCTCTTCGGCCTCCACTGCCCGCAGGCGGCGCACCTCCTCCTCGTCCCAATCGGCCGGGCCGTCGTGCTCGACCATCACCTCCGGTTCAACGGGCACAGGCCCCTCGTAGGCCGCGGGATCGACCAGGGTCAGCGACACTTCGGCCATTCCCAGCGCCTTGCGGTCGCGGGTTCCGGCAAAGATCACGTCCTGCATGTGCGTGCCGCGCAAGCTCTTGGCGCTCTGCTCGCCCAGCACCCAGCTCACCCCGTCCAGGATGTTCGACTTGCCACACCCATTTGGCCCCACCACCACGGCAATGCCCGCTCCCGGCACGGTCAATTCCGTGCGGTCGCAAAAGCTCTTGAAGCCGAGGATATGGATCTTTTTAAGTTTCAGCATGTTCACTCCGCATGATTGTGACTGCGCAAGGCTGCAATTGAGGAACGCTGCGGCAACTCGTCCAGCGCCGCGCGGGCGAGGAAAATATTGCCACCCGATTACAAACTCTACGGAGGCCGGGAGGCAGGGTCAACGGTAGGAGGCGGTGTATTTGTGGATAAGGGAGGCCGGAATTCCTGTTCTTGGAAAATCCCCATGAAGCGGTGCGGAATTGGGATTATTTAAGAGTTATTGCAGGGCTTTGCACAGCCTGATAAGCCAGAGGGGCAGTTTTGCGACCCATGCCCCAGGCTGCCGAAGTGCAGGAACTCGGGCAGCCTGGCTGGGATCGCTTAGCAGCGTGATGAGCTTGGGCTTGAGCTTGAAAGCGCGTCCGATGAGGTGCATGAAGGCAAGCGGGAGGGTTCTTCACCGGATTAAGATTCTATCGATTGCCCGATCCTCATGCCCATTCCTTGACCCCTCTCTCTCAGCGCAATTATGATTCCCGCGGGGGGAAAAGAGGTTCTACATAGCCGGACGCTGCATGTGCAGCGAACCCTGGTAACTACGGTTATCGCTCTACATCATCGAGGAGCACTCATGTTACCTTTTGACGCCCGCTTGGTTCCATCTCTTCCTCCAATGGCATGGCTCTATCGGATGGGATATCAAAGCCGCCCCGAATTAATTCACGGAAGGTCCGTTGAACTCTTGCCGGATGGTTTTTTTGAAGGTTGTTTTTCAGGGAAATGGCTGACCGGCGACTTTGCGAACTGCCCCGATGTATTTGGCAGCGGCCTGAAGATAGACGGCGGCGTCCATCATTTCGCGGCCCCCTCGCATACCCTTGAGGGGATCTTCACGCTGTCTCGCGGCGGCGAACTGGCTGTCTCCAATTCGCTCTGCTTCCTGCTGGAATTCCACGGAGCAACGCTTCCCGTTGACCTGAGTTATGGCTCGCGATTTGCATCCGCTGCCTTGGGAATCGATGCGTATGAAAAGCATCTTGCCAGCACAAACGCGGGGAACATTTCATGGATCCTGTTCGATAACCTGAGGGTGGCGGAAGACTTGACGGCCGCCCATGCCCGAAAGCCCAACGGCGCGCCTTTTACGGACTATAACTCATACGTCAGGTACCTGAAGGAGACCGTAGGATCGGCGCTTGCGAATGCCAGCGACCCAGGGCGCTCGGTAAAATTCAGTCCCTTGACCACTTGCTCTTCCGGTTACGATTCCTCGGCGGTTTCCGCGATTGCAAGTCAACTGGGATGCCGTACCGCGATCACGCTCAAAACCTCACGCGACGGCGCCGATGACAGCGGTCTGCCGGTTGGCCAGGCCCTGGGGCTGGAGGTCATCGAAGCAGAGCGGACACAACGAGTGGACTCCTTCGAAGATGTGGCTGAGTTTTTGGCTTCCGGCATGGGAGGAGAGGATTACTGCTATCGCGATTTTTCGCACTTTCTCGATGGACGCGCGCTAATGACGGCTTTTTATGGCGACCATCACTGGGACATGGAGTCCAAGCCGAACGAGATAGTTTCGCGCCTCGATCTCTGCGGCGGCAGCCTGCAGGAATTCCGTCTGCAACGGAATTTCATCCACATTCCAGTTCCTATCATCGGGACCCGCCGTCATTCACAAATCTTCGCCATCTCAAGAATGGAAGAGATGAAGCCCTACACATTGAACAACGATTACGATCGCCCCATTCCCAGGCGCATCGTTGAAGAGAGCGGTGTCCAGCGCGAGTTATTCGGGCAAGAGAAGAAGGCTGCCAGCATCCTGCTTTTCCTCAACCCTGGATTGCTTCGGCGAGCAGCCCTGTCAAGCCGGGAAAGGATTGCGGTGGACACCGGAACCCGGGTGAAGATACTGCTGCTCAATCTATCCTGGAACTGCCGGTACTTCCTTTACCGGCTAACCAATAACCGGCTGACGCATAAAGCCGGATCTTTATTTCCGACTATCAAGATTCTGTCGAAGTTGTTTGTCAGAGACATGCGAATCTTCGAGCATGAGCATCCCAAAGCTGTACTGGATTTCCTGGGCGGGGTGATGCTGACGCGCCGCCGTTATTCCGTAGCGGGAAATATTCATAAAAATGCAACCCAATAATTTGCAGAGCCCCAGGCATGACTCAGAGCCACTGTGCCCCAAATACCTGGTCGAATTCCGGCGGGTTGAATATCCCCAAACCGGCTTCCGGGTAAAACGTCACTTCGCCAAACTTTACCTGGCCTGCAATCTCGTATAGGTCGACCCTGACATATGAGAATTCTTCGCCGATCTGCTCTGCGTAACGAAGCATATCCGGCAGCATGGCAGGCGGGGGAACCGTATACGAGGGCTGAGGGTAGTAATACTCGACAGGCATTTTCACCCAGTTGGGATCGAATATACAGCGCCGATGACCAATATACCTGTCAACATCAACTTGAATGGCAAACACCCGCCCGCTAAACGTATGGAACTTGTAATCGACCAGGCCATGCGCTCCCCCTTCGATCAATGGCTCTACGAGGAGACGTCTATGAATCTTGGAATATGCCCATTCTTCATACAATACATCGTAGCTGCGATGAAGAAAACTGTGTAGCTCCCGTCGAATTCTCTTTTCATCGACTGGCCGCTCCCTCAGGAAAAAATTGATGCCGGAGCCGTGATTTGCTTTGATAACGCACGGATAGTGGAGGGCGTCGAAGTTAACTTCCTTCTCGCTTTCAAACGTTGCCAGCGTTGGGATAATGAAGTCGGGACCGAACCTGGCGGCCATCAGCTCTTTGGCAGCGATCTTATCGATCAGCGTGGGCATTCTGTGGTCATGATCGTATAATTTTCTATAAGCGATCTTTTCGTTGAAAGTTCTCGGGTTGTTGAGATTCGGCAGCTTTCCAAAGACCCTTACATGATCGATTACGACGTGCCACTTCGCGGGTAACACGTTCGTAAAGGTCCGCCAACAGGGCCTTAGTAACTTTCTTAATGTTTTATTCACAGTTTCCTCATTATTGAACGATTTAGGAGATTCGATTGTGGAATGGCTTTTTGCAATTAGCGTTGTACCTTCCGGTGGAAATGCCGAGCGAGCTTGCACCGTCGCATTGGAGAAGCTAATTCGATCCGCAATATCCACATTGCCTCTCGGCTACAGACCAATATACCTCACGCAGCCGGGAGGCAAAAATGTGTAACATATAATGCCAGGGGGAGGGAAACATGAACTCGCCGAACGGCCAATTCGGATTGAATGTATTTGAGGGCAGCACGGCTATCAGGGATTTTCTCAATCCCGACAATTCCCCCCCCATTCCACTTGTTGAACTTCCCGGCGAGTTCAACCCTTGCCGCGCCGAGGGCGTTCGCATCTTTGCGAAGTTGATGTATCTTCTTCCGCTCCTGAACATCAAGTCGCTTCCTATGCTGAATATGCTGATCGAAGCCAAAGCCTCCGGCAGGCTCGACGGCGTGCATACTCTGGTTGAGAACTCTTCCGGCAATGCGGCATTCTCGCTGGCTGTGCTGGCAACTCTCTTTGAAATACCTCGAACCATGGCCATCCTGCCCTGGGATATAGCGCCGGGAAAACTTGAGATTCTTCGCGTGGCCGGGGTCGAATCTACGCTGAAGAGAGAAGATCCGCTGGGGTTCTCCGGCATAGCCGATGCGCGTGCCATGGGAGAGCGGCCGGGATTTTTCAATGCCGGGCAGTATGGGAACGAAGCCAATCCGGCAGCTTGCGAAAAGTGGATTGCGCCGCAAATCTGGAACCAGACGCGGGGAAAAATCACAGTCTTTGCCACCGGACTCGGCACCACGGGAACTCTCGTGGGCGCGAGTAGATACTTCAAACGAAATAAGCGGAATGTCAGCCTCGTAGGCGGAATCTGCAGGCCGGGCGAGGCGGTACCGGGCGTAAGGTCACTGGCGCGCCTGCGCGAAATCGAATTCGATTGGAAGGGCGCGGCCGATGCGATTATCGAAGTAGGGACCGTCGAGTCTTATAAGAGAAGCATGCAACTATGCCGCGCTGGCATAGTGGCGGGCCCTAGCTCGGGCTTTGCATTGGTTGCGTTGCAGCGGTTCCTGGAGGAAAAGAAGGAGGATTCCACCCTGGATCAACTCCGCAATGCCGATGGCGAGGTGGTAGCGGCATTTATCTGCAGCGATACTCCGTTCGCTTATCTTGATAAGTACAGCACCCACCTTGATTCGTCTGACTTTTAGTCTTTTGCAAAAGTAAGTAAATTGAAGGACCGTTCTAGCGCATCCGCCCAGCCTTCAGGACGGCATCAACCAGAGCGTCGAGATCGGGCCGTTGTGTGCGGTGGTTTGTAATATTCACACGGATGGCCAACTGGCCCTTGATGCGCGTGGTCGAGGGGGCGGCAACTCCGCTCTCCTGAACATCGGCAACTATATCTTTATTGAGTTTGTCGAGCGCAGCCGCATCGAGTCCATCTCTTCGCAGCCGGAAGCAAACGATGTTCAGGCTGACTGGCGCAAGAAGCTCTAACTGGGGCTCGCTTTCAATGCGATGGGCCAGGTACTCGGCCTGCGCGCAGTTTTGATCGATCAGTTCGCCGATACGGCTGGTTCCATGTTCCTTCAACGCAAACCAGATTTTTAGTGCGCGGAAGCTGCGCGATAGCTCGGGGCCATAGTCGCACGGCCAGTCCTCGCCAGCTCCGAGGCCGCGATCAGCGTGCTGAAGATAAGCGGGCCGCATTGAATATGCAGCGCGATATGCAGCGCCGTTCCGCACCAGAATGCAGCCGGCATCGTACTGCACATGTGCCCACTTATGAAAATCGAATCCCAGCGAGTCAGCCCGTTCAATTCCCTTCAAGCGGGGGCGCAGCCGTTCACTCATCATGCAGAGCGCGCCGAAAGCGCCGTCAACATGGAACCACAATTTCTCGTTTGCACAGAGCGATGCCAATTGGTTGAGATCATCGATCGCGCCCGTGTTCACCGTGCCGGCCGAGCCAATCACGCAGAAGGGCTGATACCCTGCCGCGCGGTCGCTCGCAATAGCTTCCTTCAACGCATTAACATTCACGGTGTAATCGGGATTCACTAGTATTCTGCGTAAGGACGAACTCCCGATGCCGAGGATTTCCAACGCTTTCACCACAGAGTCATGCACCTCCGCGGAGGCATAAGCTGCCAGGCTGCGCGGCAGCCCTTGCACTCCTTCCTTGCGCATATTCTCGCTGATGGAATTCCTTGCCACGCCGATGGCGATTAGATTGGCCATGGAGGTGCCGCTCACGATCAAACCTGCGGACTCACGGGGGAAACCAAACAATTCCTTGAACCAGTTAATCACTTCACGTTCAACATAAATCGCGCCATGATCGCGGCCGCCGCAGTTCGAATTCATGGCCGCGCCCAAAAGTTCCGCGACGATGTTGCCGGCCTGGCCCGAACCATGCACCCATCCAAAGAAACGGGGATGGATGTTCCCTGTGGCATAGGGCATGATGTTTTCAGTGAACTCCCGATAGGCCAATGGGAGCGGCGTTCCTTCTCTCGGCAGCGGAGCAGAGAGATGAGCGCGAACTTCGTCCGGCACCTTCTGCCATACCGGCCGGTCGCGAACCGTCTCCAGGAAGCGAATGGCTTCGTCGAGAGCTTCATGCGCCAGTTGCCGGAATGCTTGCCAATCCGAGGGATCGAGCGAACTCTCATCCGGAAGACGCGGTGGGTGGCCTAAGTTACTGCCAAGTGGTGAATCTTTCATATCAACCTCTGGCCATCTTTCTAAATAAGAATACAATGCGCCTGCGGTCAGAAGATGATCACCATGGGATTCCGGCTGTGACTGGAGCGCCGATTGCCGCACGATGAGTTGCGGCAACTATCTCCCTGACGGCCCATCCGGCGATGAGCAAACTGGGCGCGAGGGTGGGTGCGGCGTCGCCGAGGGCGGCGAGCGTGGTGCATAGGACTTGCTGGCCGGGCTGGGCGGCGCGGGAGACGATGGCGCAGGGGAAGTCCGGCGGGAGGCCTTGCTGGAGCCATTCCTGGGCCAGCAGACTGAGGTCGCGGCCGGGCATATAGACGACGCGGGTCGCGTCTTCCAGCTCCGGCAGCGGCGACTCATTGTGCGACTGCGCGTGATGGCCGGTGGAGAAAATTACATTTGACGCGCTGCGGCGGTCGGTGAGGGAACAACCGATGGCCGCGGCGGCGGCAAAGGCGGCGGTGATTCCAGGGACCACCTGAAAGGCGATGCCCGCTTCAGCAAGGGCATTCATCTCCTCGGCAGCGCGGCCGAAGATGAGCGGGTCGCCGCTCTTGAGGCGAACCACGCTGCGATTTCCGCGCGCGTGTTCGATCATCAACGCGTTGATTTCGTCCTGTGTGATGGTCTTGCTACCGCAGCGTTTTCCTACGTTGACGATTTCGGCTGCAGGCGAGGCGTAATCGAGAATCGCCTGCGGGACAAGGTCGTCGTGCAGAATCACGTCGGCAGTCCGGATGAGACGCACGGCCTTGACGGTAAGCAGATCGGGGTCGCCGGGGCCGGCTCCCACCAGATAAACCGTTTGCGCGGAAGCGCGTGGATCTTCCTCAACCTCTTGCCGAACCGGTTCGGGAAGAACGGGGATTGCCGCGCGGGAATTGGATGAGAAGACCGGGCGCTGGGCCAGTTGATGCAGCAAATGTTTGCGGTCCTCGCTGCGGGGAAGCGTGTTGAGAATCTCGCGGCGTAGTTGACCCAGATTTCGAAGCCACGGGCCGAGATCATCAGGCAGTAGCTCGTCGATTTCGCGGCGCAAGTGCTGGGCGAAAGCGGGGCTTTCTCCGGCAGTGGAGATGGCGATCTGCAGGTCGCCCCGGCTGACCACCGATCCGAAGAAGAAATCGCAATTGGGAATGTCGTCGACGCTATTGCAAAGGATGCTTCGCTCGACGGCGCCTCGATAAACAGCCGCGTTGACCTCAGGCGAATCAGTGGCGGCGATGACCAGGAAGTTGCCGTCGAGGTCAGAGAGCTCGAAACGGCGCTCGACCCATTCGATTTTGCCTTCAGCGGCCAACTGCCGGACTTCCGGTCGCGCATGGGGGGCGACGACGCGGAGTTGAAGCCCGGTCTTGAGCAGGCTACCGATCTTATCGAGCGCAACGCTGCCCGCGCCTACCAGGAGGCAGCGGCGGCCGGCGAGCGAGAGAAAGATCGGGAGCAAGTTCATGAATTGATCCTTAGTCAGCTGCGTACGGGACGCGGCCGGCAGGCGCATCGCGCTCAACGGCATCCAGAACTTCGCCGGCCAGATGCGCGCGCAGTTCGTCGTTGGAGTAGCGGCCGAACCAGGCGCGAAGGTTTTCCTCGGGCAGGCGGTTGGCCAGGTAATAGCGGAGCAGGCGCTCAATGGCTTCGGGGACCAGCGGCGCAGAGCAGCGGAAACCGACCGGGCGGGCGATGGATGCGTGCCGGCCCACCGCTCCACCGAGGCAGAAGTAGAAGGCATCGGTGAGTTTGCCCTCGTGCTTGATCTTCTTGCCCTCAAGGCCGATGTCGGCGATCCAGTGCTGGCCGCAACTGTTGGGGCAGCCGGTTACGTGCAACTTGAGCTGCTGGTCGAACTCAGGCAGGCGCTCTTCAAGTTCGTCCACCAGCCAGCGGGTAAAGCCCTTGGTCTCCGTAATGGCCAGCTTGCAGAACTCAGTGCCCGTGCAAGCCACGGCCCCGCGCCAGAAAGGAGATCCATCGACGTAAAGACCGATTTGGCCAAGCTCGCGGGCTAGTTCGGCGGTCTTGTGATTTGGAATATCGATGAACAGCAGATTTTGAGATATAGTAGCGCGGAGTGCGCCGCTGCCGAAATGCTCGGCCAGCTCGGCGGCGGCTTCCAACTGCTCCCCGGTCATCCGGCCGCGAAGAACGGATGCCCCGACGTAGCTGAGGCCAGACTGGCGCTGCGGATGGACGCCGGCGTGGTCGCGGAGGATCTCGTCGGGCACTTGCTCGGGCACGCCAGGCAGAAGCGTGAAGTCGAGCCGCGACTGCAGTTCGGCCAAAAAGCTCTCGGCGGTCCAGCCCTCTTTGAGGAAGAGATACTTCATGCGGGCGCGTTCGCGGTTTTCGCGCAGGCCCTGCTGGTCGCGAAAGATCTCGGCGACGGCGCGAACCGCACGGACGGCCTGATGCGGCAGGATGAAGGCGTCAAGGCGAACGGCGAGATGCGGCTCGGTGGAGAGCCCGCCTCCGACGCGCAGCGTGTAGCCGACTTCGCCCTTGTATTTCACCGGCGTGAGGCCGATGTCGTTGATCTCCGGATAGGTGCACCAGGAGGGGCAGCCGGTGACGGAGATCTTGAATTTACGCGGCAGGTTATAGAACTCCGGGTTAGCCTTGAGCAGATGCGAGATCTCGGCGGCCAGCGGCGAGGCGTCGATGAGCTCATCGGCGGCGATCCCGGAAAGCGGGCAGCCGGTCACGTTGCGCACCACGTCGCCGCACGCGCCTTTGGGCGATAGTCCGATCGCGTCCAGTGCATCCACGACCTCGGGGAGCGATTCGATAGTGAGCCAGTGAAGCTGAATGTTCTGGCGGACGGTGATGTCGGCCAGGTTGCGGGCGTACTTGCGGGTGAGCGAGCCGATGACGCGAAGCTGGCTGGCCGAGACGATGCCGTTGGGGATGCCAATGCGCATCATGAAGGTTTCGGAGACCAGGCCTTCGCCGCCCTTCCCGCCGGTGGCGCCTACGCCGTCGCCCTGGGTATAGATGCCCCACCACTTGAAGTAAGTCGCGGCCCACTCGGGGTCGACGCTCGTGCGGCCTGCGCGGGCAAAGGCGCGCACCTCGTCAAAGGCCTCCCAGGGGTTCTTCTCGCGCTTCAGGCGCTCCGCTCGCTGGGCCTTAGTCTCTTTTATTTCAATGGCTTGTGTCATGTTCTCCTTTTGGGGACAGAAATAGAAAACCCGCGACAGCTAAGCTGTAACGCGGGCATTGAAGAACCGTGGATTGTCTATTGGAATTTCAGGCCAGGGTTACCCGCGCGCGCGAAGCAGCATACAGCGGCGACAACAGGGGCAACCTTGCATTTCTGGATCATAGCCGAGTGATGAAAGAATAGCAATTTTTTTTTGAGGGTGGAAATCGGCTTCAGCGCGAGTTTGCGCAGTTCTCAGGCAGAGGTCAACTGGCCGAAGACGTCAGGCAGATTGACAAAGAGTGGAAGCTGGATGCTTCTACATCATGGACCGGGGCTATCTGGACTTTGCGCGGTTGTAAGCGATCGATCGCATCAAACGCTTCCTCGCCACCAGCGAGAACGCCGTAAGGAGCCGGATATGGTGCGCCGTCGCCGCCGATGTGTTCATCGCGATCGTCAGGAAGGAATTGAAGCTCGATGCCTCGCTCTATACTTGTCTACAGATTCTGCCGGTCTCGATCTTTGAGAAAACTGAGATTTCATGCGCCCTTCAGTCCCATCTCCACACAAATGAACTGCAGGCTTCCGCTAACCAACTGAATCTATTCACAATCTAACCGGACGCAAGGCTATTCTCTAAAGACTCGCCTCCACGCCCCTGGCGGATTCTCTTAAGCAATAAATCATTGACAAAGAGGAATTTATGTCTAATATGTTTATCATGTGAGACGGGCTACTTGTCGTATTCACAACCCTGAAAAAGGGAAAAAGGAGCGGAAAATGATGAGATTCAGAGTGAATCTTGTTGTTGTCGCGGCACTTTTCCTGTTACTGAACGCAGGAAGGTCCGCGCAAGGACAAGCATCGAGCGCCAGTGTCGTCGCCGGTACGTATCACATTACCGGCGTTACCTCAATCAATCCACACGAGGTTAAGCTTTCCCTGCAACTGCGCTTGGCCAATCGATCCACGAGTGGCATAACGCTCACTAATCTTGTCTTTCATTCCGCTCATCCGGTTGCGGGACAGCCGAACAGCGCTCCTATGCGCCTGCAGCCGATCGCCTCGTCGCTGGACCTCAAAGCGAACACCGCGGCGAAACTCACCCAGGACGTCGTGACCTCGCGGCAGGAGTATCTCGAGTTCACCCATGGACGCCCGTTGCACTTTCAGGCCACCGTGCAAAACGCCGACGGCACAACGCGGACACTGATGCTTGGCCTCCGTGACAATCCGCTGATGGGAGGGAATTGACCATGCTGACTTCGATGAAAGTAAAGACACTCTGTGTTACCATCCTCGCCGTGGCATTTGCCGTCTCGGCTCACTCGCAGAACATCAGCACCTTCTATGGCAGCGGCTACGCCGCCCTCAACGGCGACACCGCGACCTCGATTTCAATTTTCTATCCGCAGGCCGTTGTCCTCGATGGCTTGGGCGACACGTACTTTGCAACCGAAAATGTGGTTTACGAGATGAGCGCCGCCGGCGTTCTCACCCTGGTGGCAGGCAATGGAACCTGGGGCTATTTGGGTGATACCGGCCCGGCGACCAGCGCCGAGCTGGACGAGCCCGAGGGCTTGGCTGTGGACAGCTCCGGCGACCTCTACATTGCGGATACAGATAATTGCGTGATCCGCATGGTCGCCGCTACCACCGCCGGCCCCTATACCGCCGGCGATATTTATACCGTGGCCGGCAATGGAATCTGCAGCTATGGGGGCGATCACGGCCCGGCCACCAGCGCCGAGCTGGACGAGCCCGAGGGCTTGGCTGTGGACGGCTCCGGCAATCTCTACATTGCGGATACAGAGAACGAAGTGATCCGCGAAGTCTCTTCGGGCACGATTACCACAGTGGCGGGCATTCCCCTAAGCTTTGGCTATTCAGGCAACGGCGGCCCGGCCACCAGCGCCCAGCTGGACGAGCCCGAGGGCGTGGCCGTGGACGGCAACGGCAACATCTACATTGCGGATACAGAGAACGAAGTGATCCGCCTGGTCGCCGGCTCCACCCCTCCCCATGGCGATACCACCGGCGATATCTATACCGTGGCCGGCAATTACGCCGCGGGCTCTGGCTATTCGGGCGATAACGGCGCTGCCACCAGCGCCACGCTGGATTGGCCCGAGGGCGTGGCCGTGGATAGCTCCAACAACCTCTACATCGCGGACACCGACAACAACGCGATCCGCAAGGTCGTTATTTCCACGGGCATTATCAGCACCGTGGCGGGTAATGGAACCGAGGGATATACAGGCAACGGCGGTCTGGCTACCAAAGCGGAATTGAACGAGCCCGAGGGCGTGGCCGTAGACAGCTTCGGCGATCTCTACATTGCAGATTCTGAGAATTATGTCATCCGCGAGGTGGTTGCCGCCACAGCCGACATTTCCACCGTGGCGGGCAATGGATATTTCAGTTACTCCGGCGATGGCGGCCCCGCGGCCAACGCTCAGTTGGACGAACCATTGGGCATGGCTCTGGACGTCTTCGGGAACGTCTACATTGCGGATTCGGATAATTCTGTTATCCGCGAGGTTAACGTCTCCACGGGCACGATTTCCACCGTGGCGGGTAACGGCATATATGGCTATACGGGCGATTCAGGCGCGGCAACCAGCGCCGAGCTGAGGTACCCCGTCGGCGTGGCCGTGGACAACTCCGGCGACATCTACATCTCTGATTATTACAGTGCAGTCATCCGCGAGGTCAATGGTGTTACCGGCCTCATTTACACCTTCGCGGGCACTGGGGATTGCAATTATTCGAACGATGGCAGCGTTGCTACCGTTGCCGAGTTGTGTGATCCCCAAGGCTTAGCCCTGGACCTCTCCGGGAACCTCTACATTGCGGATTCAGACAACGAAAGGATCCGCGAGGTCAATGCTGCCACTAACATTATTACCACCGTGGCCGGCAATGGAAGCACGGGCTATTTCGGTGATGGCAGCCCGGCGACCAGCGCCGAGCTGGACTGGCCCACGGGCGTGGCCCTGGATACCTCAGGTGACCTCTTCATTGCGGATTCAGACAACTACGTGATCCGCGAAGTGAGCCTGAACCCCACGGATATTCCTGATTACGGCAATATTACGACCGTGGCGGGCGATTACTATTGCTGCGCCGGTGCTTATGTCACAACCACCCCTGAACCCGCCCTTGACGCCTATTTTGTTTGGGCTCCCGGAGTGTTTGTAGACTATGCCGGCAACATCTTCGTTACCGACGAAGACAACAGCGAGGTTTACGAGGTTACCGGCAGCAGTTACACCTTGCCGGCCAACGGCACGATTTTCACGGTGGCGGGCGATGGAGTAGAGGGCTATACCGGCGACGGAGGGCCGGCGACCAGCGCCGAACTCAACTACCCATTCTTTTCCATGGGCGATCTCAGCGGCAATTTGCTGATTGCCGACACCGACAACGACGTCGTCCGCGGCGTGCCCGGGCTTATCGTTTCGGCTCCGGAATCGGTGCTTTCGGCTAACAGCCTGACCTTTGCCACGCAACTGCTGGGCAGCGGCGCTTCGGCCAACCAAACCATCAATGTCACTAACCCCGGAAACCATGCAGTGACAATATCGTCGGATGCGGTCAGCGGCGCAAATGCCGCCGACTTCGTTGTCACATCCGACAGCTGTGCCGGCATGGTGCTCGCGCCGGCGGGTCCAGGCTGCGCCATACAAGTGACCTTTACGGCCACGGTGGCGGGCCCCGAGTCTGCCACGCTCACCATTGTCAGCAACAATCCGTCAAGTCCGCAGGTCATACCGCTCAGCGGAGCAGGCATCACCTTCTCTGCGGCCGTCGCAGCTCCCGGTGGATCGACCTCAGCTACGGTCGCGGCGGGCGGTCTGGCGATTTATCAGTTGCAGATCAGCGTTACGGGCGGCACACCCACGAGCGATACGCTGACGTTAGCGTTGAGCTGCTCGGGCGCACCGGCCAATACCGCCTGCGAGATACCCACATCGGTGACGGTAACCGCGGGAACTCCGGCACCCATCAACGTAATGGTGCAGACCACGGTGTCCGTTATCGCCAAGGTCAACGATGGCCCCCTCGAGCGCTTCCGCGATCACTTCAAGGGTGGCATGACACTGGCCATGATTCCCTTCGGATTGATTGCACTGGGCCTGGCGCGCAAACGCCGCAAGCTGACCGGTCTCTTCCTGCTGGTCCTGCTGGCGGTTGCGGTCTCCCTGTCTGGATGCAACACTGTAAGCGGGCCAACACCAACCCCGGCAGGAACCTACACCTTGGTGATAAAGGCCACCTCGGGCACTGTCACGCAATCCACAAGCTTAACCTTGACCGTGCAGTAAGCATCTTCCGGCGCCGCCGGAGGATCGTTCCATGGCAAAACAGCAAAGGCCGGAGCGGCTGCTCCGGCCTTTACTGTTTCTATGGGCTGCCATGCTCAGCCTCGAAATAATAACGAACTATAGAGCCTCTTGCAAAATTCCATTGAGACTGCAAAATGTGTCAGGGCACGACCGGGGCACCGGGGAACCGGGGTACCCTTAGGGTCGGGGTCGGGTCGCGTGCCGGAAGAGCAAAAAAATAATGTTGGGCTTTAGCCCCTGTGGTTAAGTCGTTCAAACCGGCTCACTACCAGGAGCAGGGAACAGGGGGCCAACCCATTCTTATATATATGTCGTCCGGTGCAAGCGGGCATAAGACGAAGACGCCAGAGACCGGAGTCTCTGGCGCCTCAATAGTATGAACTCGTAGGGCATTTGGACCATGCATCGTCCCGTTCAGCTTTGCGATGAGGCTGCGAGTTTCCTCGCTTCCTGCATCTTCAGGCTGTGCCGGCGATGGTTCTTCGAGTTTCCTCGAATCCCGCATCCTTCGGCGGTACCGGCAAATGAATCTCCGGGTTGCCCCGAATCTTCATTCCTCCTGCATCGCCTTTCGATGAGTCTTCAAGTTTCCCTGAATCCTGCATCTTCCGGCTATAACCGGCGATGGGTCTTCGAGTTTCCTCGAATCCCGCATCCTTCAGCGTTACCGGCGGTGATTCTCCGGGTTGCCCCGAGTCTTCGTTCCTCACAGCAGCGCCTTGCGATGAGTCTCCGGGTTTCCCCGAAGCCTGCATCTTCCGGGCACCGGCGATGGTTCTTCGAGTTTCCTCGAATCCCGCATCCTTCAGCGTTACCGGCGGTGAATCTTCGGGTTGCCCCGAATCTTCGTTCCTCCAGCAGCGCCTGTCGATGAGTCTTCGGGTTTCCCCGAATCCTGCATCTTCCGGCTGTGCCGGCGATGGTTCTTCGAGTATCCTCGAAGCCCGCATCCTTCAGCGGCACCGGAGGTGAATCTCCGGGTTTCCCCGAATCTCCGTTCCTCCAGCAGCGCCTATCGATGAGTCTCCGGGTCTCCCCGGATCCTGCATCTTCCGGCTGTGCCGACGGTGAGTCTCCGGGTATCCCCGTTTCCTCGCTCCATCGGCTGCGCCGGCTGGTGGATCTCCGAGTTTCCTCGAATCCCGCACCCTCCGGCTGCTCCGTCTATGCGTCTTCGAGCGTCCCCGAATCCTGCATCTACGGCTGGGTCGATGTTGACTCCCCGGCTTGACTCGAACTTTGCATCCTCGTGCTAGACCGCGGATGAATCTTCGTGCCAATCAGGTCTTGCACATTCCCGTCTGACTCTGGATGCATTCTCAATCTCAACCGGAACTTCCATTGCCGTACTAGCCAACTATGGACTTCCGAATTCAAATCTGCATCGTTCTGCCAGGCTGGAACTGCGTTCCCAATTCCCTACAGGGTCACCAACTGCTATGGACGTTAGGCTGGTTCAACCTGTGGAAGCAAGTGCAAAAGACGGAAAGATCTGTGGATTTCACAACTCCTGGTGCATAAATCGATGCGGGCATTGCGCCAAAGTGCGCCCTTGGCTCACAGTTCAATCACCTGTGGCCCTCTGCATTTATTTTGCCGATGCCGACTTGAAGGAAGACAACATTTCACGTCTGAGGATGGCGTTCATCCGCGATTGATAACCCTTGCCGTGAGACTTCAACCATTCCAGAACATCTCCGTCGAGACGCGCTGTGACGATCTGTTTGATGGGGCGATAGAGGTGCCCGCGCACACGTTTGGTCTTCGCCCATTCCGCGTCTGTCAGGACAGGAATATCGCTGGTGTCGATCTCGCTAACCGGCCGCGCCGAGAGTGCTCTCAGATTTGCGCGCTGCGCGTCGGTCAGTGGCGGCAAAGTTTCGAGTGTGTACCTAACCATTTTCTTTTTCATTCAGAGACCGGGAAGTTCTGCTAGGCGCGAAGTCCTCAGGCAGAGGTCAACTGGCTGAAGATATCGGGCAGATTGACGTACAAAGGCGTCCTCTTAACTTCCAGGCGCGAGGATTCGACCCATTCCGTCCCAGAGCACATGCGGCCGGAGCGCGTCTTTGGATCGATGATCCAAACTGTTTCCACGCCCATCTCGCGGTAGTCCTGGGCACGTTCCTGGGTGTCGGAGTAGCTATCGTCGGGAGAGAGGATTTCGATGACCAGCAGCGGCGGATCGGTGAGAACATCCGGCTGTGGTCCGGCGGTGAGCACAACCAGATCAGGCACGCGAACCCGATTCTGCGACACGCGAACCCGCTGTTCCGTACTGCCGGTGATTCCCCACTCCTTCTCGTGCGTACCGAACCAAAGCGCCAGTAGCCACTGCACCCGCGCGTGCTCCCACTTGCCCACGTTCCGCTCCCTGATTTCTCCATCCACATATTCACGGTCCGGCCGATAGCAGATGCCGAGGTATTCATTCATCGGGATGTGCAAAACCGTAGCCATCACATGGAAGAATAGCATGAACTTCGTTCAGTCGGCGTCCGGTATGGTGCTCCGCATCGGCTCAGTCGCGCGGAATCTTCAGCGCGCCGGTGAGGCTGGCTACGCGTTCCACCTGGTGGCTGCGGCACCAGGACTCGAGGTCGCGCGCCAGGCGTTCGACGGCCCGCGGGTCAGCGTAGCTGGCCGTGCCCACCTGGACGGCGGTGGCTCCGGCGAGCAGGAACTCGACCGCATCCTCAACTGTGGTGATGCCGCCCATGCCGAGGATGGGGATGGTTACGGCGCGGGCCGTCTCGTAGACCATGCGCAGGGCGATGGGCTTGATGGCCGGGCCGGAGAGTCCGCCGGTGACGTTCGACAGGCGCGGGCGGCGGGTCTCCGCGTCGATGGACATGGCCAGGAAGGTGTTGGTAAGGCTGACCGCGTCTGCGCCGGCGGCGGCGGCGATCTTGGACATTTGGGCGATGGAGGTGACGTTGGGAGAGAGCTTGACGATGAGCGGGCGCCTGGAGTTGGCCTTGGCCCGGCCGACCAGGTATTCGAGCGAGCCCGGATCGGCGCCGAAGGCCATGCCGCCGGCGTGCACGTTGGGGCAGGAGACGTTCAACTCATAGGCCGCGATGCCCTCGGCTTGGTTGAGCCGTTCGATCACCCCCAGGTATTCGCCCACCGTGTAGCCGAAGATGTTGACGATGACCTTGCAGCCGGGATAGCGGCTGAGCGGGGGCAGCTTGCGCCTCAGGTAGTCCTCGACGCCCACGTTCTGCAGGCCGATGGCGTTGAGCATGCCGGCTGCGGTTTGCACAATGCGCGGCGGGTGGTGGCCGGCCATGGGTTCCAGCGAGATGCCCTTGGTGACGAAGGCGCCGATGCGCTCCAGGGAGACGATCTCCTCAAATTCGATGCCATAGCCAAAGGTGCCGCTGGCGGCGATGACCGGGTTGACCAGATCCAGGCCGGCCAACGAAACTCTCATGTCGGGTTTCACGCGCGACAATCTTCCTTTTACCAGTGGTCAGTGATCAGTGGTCAGAAATCCGGGGCCGGTTTACTCCTGATTCCCTATACCTGCTGACGATGAGGTTCCTACTGCCCGGCAATCGGCTTTATGGGCTTGATGGCCTCTTTCAGCACGCGGCCCACTGCCGCCGAGGGCTGATTGATGCCTGCAAGCGAGGCCAGCGTGGCCGCCAGATCCACGGGGGCCACACGTTCATGATACTCGCCCGGTATAAACGGCGTTCCAAAGAAGGCCAGCGGAACGTGACGGTCGTAGGACCAGGGACTGAAGTGAGTGGTCCCCATGGAGCCGTGGAAGTCCTCCATCTGATAGGCGCCCAGGACCAGCATCACGTACCAGTTGCCGTGCTCGGCGTAGCTGTGGGCCAGCAGGCGGCCCCACTCCGTGGGCGGCAACGGGCCACGGGCCAACTCCAGGCGCGTGTACACTCCGGCCACCTGGGGCGCGGGCGGAAGGCGATGCTGCGAGGGCAGCGCAACTTCAATGGGCGGAGCCAGGCTGGCTACGGCTTCGGGCAGGAGAGCGGAGACAGCGTCTTCGGCGGACTTTTCGTCTACGCCGGCCTGCTCAAATGCCCGGCGGTCGAGGACGATATACGGCAGGTCGGGGCCGGGCATCAGGTACTGCGCTTGTTTTCCGGGCGAGTAGCGCGCGTTGAGCTCCGCATTCAGCTTTGCATAGAGCGCCTGCATATCCACGACCGCCGAGTGGATGCCCAGCTTGGCGGCCTCGGCGGGAATCGGAGCAATGCCATGGTCGGCCGTGAGCGCCAGCCAGACGTTCTTGAGGCCCACGGTCTGGTCGAGCCAGGTATTGAAGTTGTCCAGATCGCGATCGAGACTCAGAATCATCTGTTCCTCGGAGTCCGAGTCGGGACCGAACTGATGGCCCTGAATATCGTTGGCGGAGAGCGAAACCACCACCAGGTCGGTAACTCCATTGGTCCCAAGTTTTTCTCCGGTGATGAGCGCCTTGGCAAAGTCCAGCTCGTAGCGGTTGGCTGCCGGCTTTCCTCCCACCAGTTTGAAGAACTGCGTGGTGCCCTCCACCTTGGCCTCGCGGGCGGCCTGGGCGGCGCGGTCGCCGGCGTTGAAGGCCCGCGCCCACTCGGGCAGGTGCTCCATGTAGTAGGTGGAGGTGGTGAACTGGCCGCTGGAGTTGTCGATCCAGTAAGCGGCGTTGGCGGACTGGCCGGCGGGCAGAATTGCCGCGCGATCCTTGAGCGAGATGCCGTAGACGCGGGAACGGCCGTTGGTCGCCAGTCGCAGTTCATCGCCCAGCGTGGTGGCTCTAAGATTGCGCGGCGAGGCGCCGATGACGTACTTGAGCGCGGTATCGGGCGCGCCGGGCTGGTTGGCGGGGATGGAGGCCGAGGGCAGATCGACCAATTGGTAGCGCTCGTCCTCCACCGAACTGACTTTGTAGTCCCAGGAACGGGAGGCGTCCCAGAACTCGTTGGTTTCAATGCCGTGGCCGTCAGTGTAGGCGCCGGTCCCGATGGTTGCGTGGCCGGGCGCGGTCTTGGTGTTGGCGTAGTCGAAGTAGCAATCGGTGAACCAGGCGCCTTCGTCCATGAATAGCCGGAATCCGCGCCCCTTGAACTCGGCGCGGTCGCGGTTCAGGTAGTCGCCGCGAAACTGGTCGATGACCACAATGACGATCAGTTTGGGGCGGCCGGCGTAGGCCTGGGCCGGCGCGGGGGCTGGCAGAAGAATGGCAAGAAGAAGAGCGACGAAGGAAGCGAGCAGGGCATGGAGAAAACGAGGCCGCGGATTCATGGTTCGATTCTAATTCGCGTATGGTTGCAGTTTGATCTACAAACCAGGTCTCTCTGGATTTCCCCGGTCTGGACCAACGCAAAAGGAAAGGGCGGCCTGTTAGAGGCCGCCCGGAGTGAGGGGTATTGACTACGCGGTGACCGGCTCGCTGGCGTTCACTTTTACCGGGGTCAGCCAGCCGAAACGGTCGGGTTTGAGGCCGTTGGCGATGCCGTAGAATTCGTCGGCAAGATTCTTTGTAATCTCGCCGGGTTTGCCGTCGCCGATAACGATTCGGTCGATGGAGCGGATGGGGGTAACTTCGGCGGCGGTGCCGGTGAAGAAGACTTCGTCGGCGATGTAGAGGAGCTCGCGGGGCAGCGCCTGTTCGATGACCGTGAGGCCGAGGTGGCGGGCGATGGTGAGCACGCTGTCGCGGGTGATGCCGGAGAGGGTGGAGTTGGCCAGCGGCGGAGTGAAAAGAACTCCGTTGCGGACGATGAAGATGTTTTCGCCGGAACCTTCGCTGACCAGGCCGTTGACGTCCAGGCCGATGCCCTCCTGGTAGCCGTTGATCTCGGCTTCCATATGGATGAGCTGGCTATTCATATAGTTGGCTCCGGCTTTGGCCAGCGCGGGCATGGTGTTGGGGGCCAGGCGGTTCCAACTGGAGACGCAGACATCCGCGCCGCCGTGGCCGGCGAGGTACTTGCCCCAGGGGAAGTTGGCGATATAAACCTCAATGGGCGAACCCTTGGGGCTCACGCCCATCTCGCCATAGCCGCGGAGTACGATGGGCCGGATGTAGCACGGCGCAACGTCATTTGCTTCAATCACATCCACCACGCCGGCGCAGAGCTCTTCGAGCGTGAAGGGCAGCTCCATGCGGTAGATCTTGGCCGAGTCCATGAGGCGCTGCATGTGCTCCGGCAGCCGGAAGACGGCCGAGCCGTGGGGCTGGCCGTAGCAGCGGATTCCCTCGAAAACGCTTGAGCCGTAATGGATTACGTGGCTCATCACGTGGAGTGTGGCCTGCTCCCAGGGAATGAGGGTGCCGTTGTGCCAGATCTTGGATGTGGTTTGGATAGGCATGAGGGTTCAAATGCTCCTTAGAATGCGCCGTGCGCATACCCATCAGAGTATCGCGGATCGTGGCAGCATGTCACGGGAGAGTGTGGGTTGGCAAGCGAGGGTTAACCGAATTGACACTCCTGCGGGCTTTCCGGGGTTCAAAAACGGGAACCTGCGTGTACCGAATTGTGCAGAATGGTGAACTGGAGGTCGCGGTTTTCAGGAAAGGGAACCGGAGATAAAAGATGCCGGGCGCGCCAAAAGCGAGAGAGCCCGGGCAATTGCCCGGGCTCTCTCGCTCTTGGTCTAGCGAATGGTGTTGGTGTTTAGTTGATGGTGTACGTCGCCGAGCTCACCGCGCTGGGCGACGAATAGCC
>Ga0208820_1000164_pt1 | contig 66587 bp, 58 predicted proteins | sample June2015DPH_16_5_FD_184713 | JGI IMG/M metagenome (GOLD analysis project Ga0208820, IMG submission 184713) | Peatland microbial communities from SPRUCE experiment site at the Marcell Experimental Forest, Minnesota, USA - June2015DPH_16_40... | ecosystem: Environmental > Terrestrial > Soil >...
TCGGAATCATCGCGCTCGTTGCCATTGTCCTAGGCGTCACGCAGATCTATCTGGGAATAGGTAAAGGCGGGATGGAGCGCATGGCCGCCTACCCGATCTGGTTGTGGGTGCTCGGGTTCGGAGGAGCCCTGATCGGCGCAAAGTCGGTCGAAGCGGAGAGCTATCATGTTTGATGGATTTTATGACATGACGGTTGCCATTTGGTGGGGATTCCTCGCAGCGGCGCGGAGGGCGATGATTATTCAAAAAAAAGAGTGGTCCTGCGCAAAAGGTTTCATAGAACGCACGGAATAAGCCGTTTTGTTTTCTTTGCGTACGCGACGTATGCGTCGCCCAGCTTCGATGTTAAAACCCCCCTCCACCACGTGAAGCAACCAAGTTAGACCCGCGCAAACGCAAACCCTGGGCTACATAGTTGCCCTTTGGTTCTAACCTGATTCAATGGACTAACCAAGCTTAAATGACATCTTCTTCTGCTTGCTCAAGCGCGCGACCCTTCGCTGCCAAGGCCGTTCACAGTGAACGACCTACAACATCATTGCCGACGCCACGCCACGCGTGACAAGGAATATGCCGACAAGGAAGAACACTGCCGCAATTATCTGACTTCCGTGTTTCTTCAAGAAACTGGTGATAGGGTTGAAGATGCGGTCGAAATTTCGTGGCGTCACGGCATAAACGACGAGTGGCCCCCAACACCAGCATAGCGCTATGGCCATTACCAGGAAAAAGGCGATCGCTTTGTCGTGAACGGATAGCACGACGACGCCGATATCTTTGCTTGCGGCGAGAGCCGGAAGCGATGAGAAGATGTTGCCGAAGCCGAAGACGATGCCCATAGAGAGCAATGCTCTTGAGCCCATTGCCGTCGCGTCAAAAGTTTTTGATTCCTGTTTCTTGAGGAGCGAACGAGCGCTTGCGTAGAGGGGAGGAGACCGAGGATGAAGTCGATCGTCACCGTCGTCAACGACGGCTTGCCACCGGTCGTCGTCAGGCTTCCGAGAGCAAGAAAAACCAGACATATCAGCGAAAACACGACACAGTACGTCGCGACAAAGATCGCGCCTTTCTTAAGTCGGTGCTCGGCTGAGCTCAGTACCGTCATGACGGTTATGATCGCCAACGGGCTTATCATAGCCGCGATGGCGAGTGGTATGACGACCGCAAGAAGTTGAGGTAGGGTGGCCATTGTGCTGAGTTCAGCGCTTGGGAGCGTAGCTATTTAAGTGCCACGAACTTAAGCGTTCCGATTTAGCGCAAAGATCTGAGGGCGCGAAAGCAAAAGATTACCTCAGCTCAATGCAAGCGCTATTTTGTCCCTTCGGAGACAAGAACGTGCTGAGGCGCGGCAGAGTAATAGGGCGGAACGTGTAGAGTGCCGCGTATAACACCTGCGGTGGCAGAAACGTCATCTGTTTGTTGGAACTGATATCGTAATCTTCTTAATAATAGCAATTCTGGGCGCGCTTGAACCACGGAAAATACTCAGTGCTCAAAAGAGTATAGGAGCGTTTAGGGCTGTGATATGGCAGCCTTGTCGACATTCTAACGTTTGTATGTTTTTAGCAGGAGGCTGAATGGTTTATCAGATCTATTTTTTGCGGCTTCTTTCCGCGATCATAGATCATTCGCATGTGTCGTTTTCAGGTCTGCTCGCGGCGCCCTTCCCCAAGTTGGTCGCCCTGTAGCGGCTCATGAAGTAAATCACTGACTGCGCGGCACCGTTATCGTGAAGCCCCGGGTTTTTCTGTCGCAAATGTCAAAAAAAACGTGTGTGGATCGAAACGAATAAGTGTGTCCATCCCGTTGGTTCAAGCACTGAACATATCTGGGAGAGCTTAAAAATGAAAAAAACTATAGCGGCGAGTTTGATCGTCGTAATCGCGCTCGCGTTAGCGGTAGGCTGCGCCGGGTGTACCACGACGACGACGCCAAGTCCGAGCCCGAGCACAAATGCAACGGCCGTCAGCAACACGACCGCGCTTGGCACGGCGGCCGGTAACACAACGGCGTTCGCCAACGCGACCGACTTGGACGTTATGCAAGGGCAGAACTTCACGATCCAGTTGCAAGCGAATTCAGCATCGACGGGCTATACGTGGCAGCCGAGTTATAACACCGGCGACATAACGTTGGTCAATCAGACGTACATGGCGGCCAGCTCGTCACTGATCGGAGCGCCCGGTGCACAGGTGTTCACCTTGCGCGGAACGCAGCCGGTGGCCAGTGTCATCACGTTCAACTATATGAGCCCGGCAAATCAAACGGCGAAGAGCGTGAACTACACGATAAACTGCACGACGCTGAAGATTAATTCAGTGAACGGGGTGTATGTGGCAAATGGGACGAACTTTACGATGCAGCAGCCCTCGAATCCGTCGACCGGCTACTCGTGGCAGCTGGAATACACCAATGACACGTTCACGTTGGTGAATCAGACGTTTTCGAGCAACGTTAGTACCTCGAGCACCATTGTCGGGGCAGGCGGCGCTGAGATGTGGACCTTCCAAACGACCGCCCTAGGAAACGGCGCGATCGTTTTGAGTGAGATGAGTCCAGCGAACACCACAACAAGCACCGTCCCATATCTGGTGCTCGTAGCTTCGTAAGGGCGTTTGCCCTTCTCTTTTTTTATTTTTATCATTCTAGGCGCGTCCGCTTTTGTTACGTTGCTGTGTGATTGGCGAATCCACGCTGGCGGGGACGCGTTCTGGCTGAAGCGCAGCGTGAGCGTCTAAGACGTGCAGCGAGCAAAAAAGAAGACGTGAAGCTTCTTGTAGCTGCGATGACGTGGGCGTTTGCGACCAGTCGTGTTAGTGGCAAGCGCCCACAAGTGTGACGAGCAAAAAAGCGCACCAAAAGCGCACCAAAAAGTAACCACATGTGCCGTGCACCGGCTCACAATTGGGATGAGTTCGGAGGCGTCGCCTAGAACGCTTTGTCCTTTTTGCATCGGGCCTTTCCAGCATTCATAATTATCAACATATTTTTATAAATTAATTAATATTTTAATTTCGAATAGTTTGTCGGGAGGCGCTAAACGACGTGGGATGACGTACAGCCTCACGCACGACTACTTGTGATAGGGCAGCGCCGATGCTCGAGCGCACTATACACCACCTTCGCGTCGGGGTCACAAACGTAGTAAGGTTGCTGCGGCTAATGCTACAATGAACGGAATTGCGCACTCGGAAGGTCTCGCTTGTGGATGTTGATTAGCCGCGCCGCCCAAGGTCGTAGTCTAGATTTGGCCGAATCACCTTCACCTTGTGTGACCGACCCTTGCACTACTGCCTGGTCGATTCGCGTTGAGGCGTCGCTGACAATAGCATCGATGATGGGATCTAATGCTACACCCGCACCACGCGCCATCTCCGCGATGGACATTCCACCCGCAAAGTCCTGTCGCAACTGGGCCGCGCTGATCTCCATAACGCCCGCGGCAACGAGAAACTCATCTCGAGCCATTGACCGCAGCAGGGCACGTTCTGAATCACTTACAGGCGGCAACCACATCGGCCCACGCCTATTGGGCAGAGAAAGCGTATAAATCAGGCGTAAGACAGCAAATCCGCCGATGATCAGTCCGAACAGGTAATAGCCCAGCAGGAGGAGCACGGCTCCTGCCATAAGGCCAAATGCAATGATGATCCACCAAATGACCCGAGAGACGCTTCGCGAGGTCACGCTGACGCCTCACTGTTATGGAATAACTGTCGCATGAGCTTGACCCATAATCGGCTGTTTAGAACATCTTGTAGTCTCTTTACGTTTCTGTCGTAAAACTATAGGTACGTGGCGGCTCTGGCTTTTGAAGGCTCGTGAAGGTCAACCTCGGTGTATGCGCCTTTGTACGTATTGTTGGACGGTCAGGGGGTGGCAGAGCAGCGGGATAACTATAAACCGACGCAGCCCTCAAGAAGGAACGAATGGTCGGCACGAGAACGGTCATTTTAACGGTCATTGTGGTTGTTATTGCGGCAACTCTCGTCATCGCCGCCTATGGTGGCTTTTTCACCGTCGTTCCGTCGACCTCAAGTGCCGGCGGCTCCGCAGCAAATGCAATGTGTCCCAATGCTGCCCAATACAACGAGAGCGTGCCTTTAGTTTACCAGCCGACGTACACGGCTTTGGGCCAGACCCTCACCAGTTTCGGCCAGACCCTCAACTCAACAGCGCCAGGACCAAGCCACCACGTGACCTACGCGACGGAGCTGCTGCCCGCCGATTCAAATCTGGGCACGAAGTTGCTTACACCGCAGGCGATGCAGGGCGTGGTGAACTACCTCAATGCCATTCAGAAACTGGGCGTGCGGGGGGTGACCATTGATATATCGTATCCTCTCCTGACGCCAACATTTCCAAACTACGCGCAGTACTTGCGTTTCTACGAGGAAGTAGTGCAACAAGCGCGAGAGAGAGGAATGACGATCGACATCGAGTCGCAGATTCCGTTGCTGGTGGGGTATCCTGGCATCTCGACTGGATCGCTGAGCTACGCAAACGTGACGTACAGCACGTACGTGGCTCAGGACAGACAGATGATACAGACGATCATCAACACGCTTCATCCGGATTATTGCAACATTGGTACTGAAACCGACACGCTACAGATGCTTCTGCACTATCCTGAGATTAGTACTCCCCAGGGGTGGGGGTCCTACATTTCCTCCCTTTTGAACGGCCTTAACAAGAATACCACAAAAATCGCTGTTGGGATAGGCGCGTGGGATCCGATAAGCTATCTTTATGCAACCCTGAACGATTCAGCGATAGACGTCATAGCCGTCCACGTGTACCCCGTTTACGGGAACAACCTCCCGACGCTGATCCAGATAGGCCAGCTGTCCAGGCAGTACAACAAGCCCATCGACATCGACGAGATGTGGTTGCATAAGAGCGTTGCGAATGAGGGGCAGGGGTTCGCAAAAGATGCGCAGATACGCCAGCGAAACGTCTACGCCTTCTGGAGCCCACTTGACGAACAATTCTTCAACGAGATGTCGGACTTCGCGCACACCTACAACGTGGCGTACATGTCGCCTTTTGAAGGTAGTTACTTCTTTGCATACCTCAATTACAACGCGAGTACAGCCAACGTATCGTACACGCACGCCATGCAAATGGCAAATCAAGCCGCAAGCCAGAATATCGCAAGTAATACCATATCACCGCTCGGCTGTTACTACCAAGCGCTGATACGCCGCCAGACCTCGTGAGATTGTGCGTTGAGGCAACGAAGATTCTGCCGGAGAACCTCGTCATCTTCCCTGTTTTGTGTAACGGATTGGGCAATCTGACGCTATTGAACTGAGCAACGGGCGAGCAAATCGACGTGACAAAAGGGGGAAGGGAATAAAGCACGGCTTATGGTATAAATCGCTATTCTAAACTAAAAACGAAGCCCACTCAACAATTGAATAGCGATGTGTGCTCCGACGCCACTCGTCACCGATAACAACATGCCTTTTATGGATGCATAGGCCGCTTTAATTATCTCTATCTTGGGCTTCGATGACTTCATCTGCGCTTCGATCGTTTCCATCTCAGCACGCAGATCGGATTCGTGCTGAGGTGGCAGTTCAAGTTGATCTATACGCTCCTTCAGTACGGCAAGATCCTCCTTAACCGCGCGACGATCGTCAGCAGTCAGAATGTTCAGCTGCGTCGTGCCGGGGCTTGCTTGGGCAATCTGCGAGCCGATCATAGTCCCGATGCGTATCACGTTACGTGGAAAATGGTCAGTCGCTTCTTCTGGGTGCTCTATCGCCTTCTCAAGTTCTCGTGTGCCTGCGTGCAAAATGCGTATGTGGCGATCTTTGTCCATAATTTCGATAAGCCCCTCGTCGTGAAGGTACTGCGCGATCTTCTCGGCTTGATCGGGATTAACGCCAATCTTCTCTCCGATGTCAGTCACGACAAACGTCATCGCCCACGTGTATCCGTTCGTTTCGTCATACAACGTACGAAGAAACTCAAACCGCTTCTTTTTGATGTCCGTAATATCAACTATGCTCGCCTCTTGCTCGGTCCACCACGTTTTTGTCGCTTTGTACGAAATGTCTCTCTCATCGAATAAGCGACGCACGTCATCGCTCTTTCGCGCATCAATTATGAATGTCGCCCGTCCCATTTTCTTTCCGTAAAGCTGAACAAGCCCTGGTTTCTCGTTGACATACTCCTTCTCTCCGTGCACCACCTTAGACCGATATCCATACAGCCGCCGGTTCACATACATCTGGTCTTTTGGTGGGGCGCCCTGAAATGAGTAGGAAAAAAGAAGTGAGGGAGACAAGTACTCCCGACGCCCGATCACGCTTTCGGGCTTGAGATAGAGGACGGATCCATTCTTGGTCACCTCCCACAGAAAATCGGCGTCAATACCTTCTCCGCGGTGGAGGAGCATGAAAGAAAAAGGGTTCTCCAGTTTGTATTTGCGTTCAATCTCCCGTGCGCGGCGAAAAATGATTGCTACCTCATCGTTGGTCTCTGGCGTAGTCACGGTGTCAAAGACGAAAAGAAGGTCAATGTCGCTCTTTTTGTGCATTTCTCCTGCCGCAGCAGAGCCAAACAGGATGATCGCCTGAAGCGTCGGAATCTCCTTCCCGATTTGTGCTATCTCAAGCGCCGCGTGCAGTACGTTGACGTTCACGTGCTCCACTGTATAATCACCTCAAGGCAAGAGATGGCACGTTTGACGGTTGCACCGTTACCCTTCCCTCCATACCACCCACCATGCCGGATCGTGTCCAGCTCGCGAAAAGTGTCGGCAGCCTGCTCGGCCCCCTTGCGGCTGAGGAGTTTTGGAAGCCCTACGTGCGTGTTAAGGTGCGTGTCAAACTTTTGTTGGCACCCATACGCGAGATATTGAATGGCACACCCATACGCAAGCTCTACTATAGACGGCGCGTTCAGATCGCCGTCGTCCTTGCATAATATCCTGATGCTCTTAGATGTTCTCCGCTTTTTTCAAATGTCCTTCGGCATTCATTCGCGTTGTATACATACAAAAATCTCATATATATCGTTTTTCTGTTATCAGACAACGAGAATCGCATAGAGTATGGGGCGCACGTTCTGTAATTACTTCGCGTTACTCCCTAACAGAAACACCACATCTATTGCTTTTCTGTACTATGCCAACGCGAAAAACCACGGTTAGTGCGACTAGCTGAATCGGAAATCGTATCAGCAAGCCAGTTTGATAGATAATGAGCTCAGTCTCTTCTTCGGCAGGTTCTGACTATTCCGACCATCGCTTTGTCCTTTTTGTGTTCGAGCGTCACGAGTATGCATTATTATCCATTTATTTTTATAAATTAGTAGAAATTTTAATTATTGTCGTTTGTCGGGGCGCTGAACAACGCGGAACGAGTAGCGTACAGCGCCACCGCTGGCGGGGGCACGACCTGCGTTCACGCCCTTAAGGACGTGTGCGACCAAATACGGCGGACGTTGTATTACTTCGTAACTACTTCAGGTAGTTTAGTATACGTGGGCAAAGAGAGCGACATGAACGATAGAGAGCGGTGGTTCGACCGAGCGGGCGTCCACTGCTCTTAGGAGCGTGAAAGGTATATGAACAACATTCGGACAGACGTCCTTGGACGACGAGCATTCGTCGAGAGCGACGCTGCATCCCGCACCACCAAGCCCGGCGCTGGATATGACACTACTGTAGCGTCGTGGCGCAAGGACGTGATGCAGTCGCATGCAGACATTGAATGGAGCGCACTATGAAGGACGCAAAGACGAAATTTACGTGCTTCAAACTGCGTGCGCAGGGAAAATCACTTGCGACAATCGCAGACACGGTCGGCGTGCGGAGACAGACGGTGGCGAATTGGCTCAAGGAGCACCACGAGGAAGTCGAAAACCTGAAGGCGATGGAACTCGACGCCTTGCGCGAGGCCTGCTGGATGACGAAGCAGGCGTGCATACAGCGCCTGAGCGCGAGGCACGAGAAGATCACGGCCGAGCTGGAAAAACGTGACTTTTCCGATCTCTCGACGGAGAAGCTCCTGGAGCTGGAGCGGAAGACACGCACGGAGCTTGCCAAAGAGTTCCCTGAGCCCCGCATCCGCAGTGACATCCGCAGTGAGGAGGAGCTCAGCGACGCGAAGGCCACGAGAACGTCGCCCGATCTCCATCCATTCTCTAATGGTGAAGCAGGGGGGCGATACTACGCTGTTGCTTGAGCCCGAAGAAAGCGGCAACGGACGAAAACGGCGCCAGGCTGATTAAACAGCGGCAGATATTACTGGTGCTTATTGTCGGGACATCCGCGCTTCGCAAAAAAGGAGAGCCGGAGCGCGAGTCGATACGCCGAGCGGGGATGTCCACAGCACATTCGCCTGTCGGTCGTACTTCGCTGAAGGAGAAGCGTCCGAGCGAGAGCCAGGGGTCATCACTTTCATAGTATCTAACTTTGCGAGGTCGGCTGGCCGTCAGGACGGCGATCGGGTACGCCACCAGTCGCGAAAGGCCACAGCCTCACCGCGGCACCGCCATTTTTTTTCGTTGTCTTCCTGCTGCCAACGTTGGTTTCTGTTTCGTTGCGCTGTGTAAAGTTGGGCGGCAAATGCGCTGTTTTCAAAGCATCTTTTAGCTGGCGCTCGCGTGCCATGAAACGCTCTCGACCCCCTTTGAACGCTATGCGGCCCCGTCTGCGCCTGGTCGCTGAACGTGCTTCTGAAGCACCAGGACCTGTAGGACGTGTATGCTAACGTGCCGTTCAAAAAAGAGGAGGGAGTACGAAACCCTAGCCAACTGCTTGGAAGACTGCGAAAACACCATCATGCTGAATCAGGTCGTTAACTTCAGCTAACTGCTTAGTGTTGAGCTTCCCACTTGCAAAGAAGCAGCCGCAAGCGTCAGTCTTCACTCGAGTCAAAGCAAAGGCCTGGGAATTACCGACGCTCGGCCCCACACTAGTGGGGTTCTGCCTCACGATACCTAGCCAATACTCTGTATTCGGCGCAAGGTGAAAGAGGCCGATGCAGCAGTAGGCACCGGTAACCGTGTTGATGGTTATTACCCCTGCGGGCGGTCCAATCACTTGTGGATTGCGAATGTTCCACGTGTATACTGTTTCGACGAGGACCGTTCTCGGCGCCGGCGTTGCTGCAGGTTGCGCTGTGGCGGCCATCGGGACAACGGTGAGAACTAACAGCGCCATCATACACACGGTAATTAGTTTTAGATTCAACGTATCACCTCAGTTTTTTTGCGGCACCTTTCGCCGCCGTTTTTAAAGATAGAGTAGATTACGCTCTGTTACCATAAACGTTGCTGTAAAATCAACTATGGGAGTTATTACGGGCTTCCAGTGATAATGGCGGTCATCTTCGCTTGCTTATTTGTAGGCATTGTTCTATCCATATATTTCGGCATTATCCCATTTTCTCAAGCTACGGCCAACGTTACTCTCAATAACACTCTATCTTCAAAGCGACTATCAGTAATTCTACCATTCACAACTCCCCGATCTTTAACTCGTCCATCGTTAACGCTACATCCGCCCCACCTTAGAACATTAAGACCCTGCCGCCACGTTAATTTGTAGCGTGGGGATCTGTCACGCTCGTTCGCTAGCTAAGCGAGTAGCCTCTTTATAAGTGGACAGCGCAATTACCATCAGAGGAGATCGACATGGTGAAATCTTGCACATTTACTGGCGTCTTCGTTAAATCAGGCGACTGCTATACGGCCTACGCTGAAGAACTCCCAGGGGCGGTCACCCAGGGAAGAACACTTGAAGAGGCCCAGGAAAACCTCATTGAAGCTATTGAACTTGTTTTGGAAGCCAACCGTGAGTTAAGCGAGAAAGAGCTGGCTGAGAGCGGCCTCTCAGGTATAGAGGTTACTCGTAAAGAATTGGCCATCGCCAGATGAAACGACGGAAGTTCATTACGCACCTCGAGACGCACGGGTGTCACCTCTACCGGGAAGGCGGCAAACATACGCTTTATTACAACCCTGCAAACAAGCAGATCGCATCAGTTCCACGACACAAGGAGGTCAGTGAGTTCACGGCGTATGCTATTTGCCAAGCGTTGAGAGTACCGAGACCAAAATAGGCCATCATTCTTCTTATTCTTCTTTCTATCCCCCGCCGCCAAAAAGCCGCGCCCAGAAGCCGACTTTAGGCTCAGGCAGGCCCGCCTTTTTCATCTCTTCTATCATTCTGAGCGTTCCGGTGCCGTACTCCTCAGCGTATCCCGCAATGCTCGTCACTCTCCTGATCAAAGGTCCGGTGAAAATAGAACAGCCAGAGGAGTTGTTGGCCGCAGAGGAATCGTGACCAGTAGACTTTGAAGAATAGCAGCGACGATAGGTAAGTGCAGGCCAGGCAGATGGACAAAAATGGTTCATCGACCTCTGTGCGATCGGTGTTCTAAGGCAAGATGGTCGGTCTATCTGGGTAACCGTTAGCTAAGAATAATACGAAAGTATGGTAACATTAACATTGAAAAACGTAGGGAGCGCAACACAATATGAAAGGCATAACGCTAGTCATTTTCATTAGCGTGATTGCCGCCCTCTTTGTCGCTGCTTCCCAGTGCATCTATACTACCGAGGGACAAAACGGAACCCAAAACGGAACCCAAAATGCGTCGCCCGTCCACATCGGTATACCTCTACTCGGGAACCATTTCGGAAACACAACGAACAGCCTCGTAGCGATAAGCAACCGGCTTAACCCCGCAGTCTGTGGTCTTCCAATCCTTCTCTAAGCACCGTGTTTCCGGAGCACGCTAAATAAAAAGCAAGGAGTGAACACTAACCACCAAGAGCAGCGCCCCAGGGCCTTGAAATCGAAAAAAAGAAGAAGCGCGAGTTCACCTATTCATGATATAAGGAGACTCGGTCGCTTGCCTCCTGCCGTAATAGCTTAATTGTTTTTTTTTGCTGGCAGTTATGGCGTCAAAATGGATTCTAAATTAGAAAAAGAAATTATCAACAAAGAGCTACGGCTTCCTAAGCTGTTCAAGGGTTTTACGTATCTGCGTTAGCGTGTATGCTCCCCAAATCAGCACAATTATAACCACGACGCTTACGATAATCCTCAGTGCGGCCAAAAGCGGGTGTGGCATTTAACATTCCACCTCCTTTGTAATTACTTTATCCTTCCAGTTTTATACTGCTTTCGCAGCGTTGGCACGACGTTTTTTAGGCCGTCACTCATAGACTTCTGCGTCGGCTTGTGAACGGGGCCCGGGAATCAAAGGAAATCGAAAAAAGAAATAATGGGCTAAGAGCTACTGAGATGGCGAATAAAGCAGCTAGTGCTCAGTCTAAATGTAAAAAAGAAAAAGGGAGGGGGGAGGTACCCCTTCACGACCCCTGCAACGCCTGTAACTCCTGTATTAGATTTTGCACCTGCGGATAGAGCTGACCCTGCGCGGCACACGTCCGCACCCAGTCGTTGCTGTCAGGCTTTCCGGTCGCAGAACAGCCGCTCATGTGCGGCAGCAAGGCGGTCTTAAGCTCGGTCGCTGCGGCACCGGGGTTGCCCACTCTGAGGTTAATCTCAGCGGCGCTGATTAAGGCAAGCGTGGCTATTTTTGTGCCGGGCAAGAACGCTGAACTTGGGATGCCTATAACGGTTAGCCTGAGGGTGTTGAGGTCGGCGAGAACGCTGGCTTTGCTCACGACTTTCACACTGACGACAGGACTAGTCGCGCTAGCTACGGAGGCATTACCGGCATAGATGGTGCGGTACTGGTAGGTGCCGACAGCCGGCTCACTCGTGCTGATGCGATACGCGCCGGTCGATGTCGTGGTATTTGTCTTCCCCGTGACGTTCGCCCACGTGCCACTCACGTTCTTCTGGAGTTGGATGGTGGCGCCCGAGATGGCGGTGCCGCCGGTGGTGTTGAGCGTTCCGTTAATCGTGAAGGGCCTGTTGATGGCGGCGAAGGACGGGGCGCTGACCGTGAGCGTAGTCTGTTGGCTAACCGATTCGTTGCCGATAGCGTAGACGTTGCCGTCAGCGCTCCCGACGTAGACCACGCCGTTGACGACAGCGGGGGAGGACCACACGGCACCTCCGGTCGTGAAACTCCAGAGCTTCGCGCCGGTGGTGGCGTTGAGGGCGTAGGTGTTGTTGTCAAGGCTCCCGACGTAGACCACCCCGTTGGCGACGGCGGGGGAGGAGAACACCTCGTTTCCGGTCGTGTAGTTCCAGAGCTTCGCTCCGGAGGTGGCGTTGAGGGCGTAGACGGTGCCGTCCTGGAAGCTCCCCACGTAGACCACGCCGTTGGCGACGGCGGGGGAAGACAACACTTGGCCCCCAATCGTGTAGCTCCATACGAAGGCCCCGGTGGTGGCGTTGAGGGCGTAGGTGTTGTGGTTATCGCACCCCACGTAGACGACGCCGTTAACGACGGCAGGAGAGGAGAACACGGGATAGCCGGCCGCGTAGCTCCATACGAAGGCCCCGGTGGTGGCGTTGAGGGCGTAGAGGTTCCAATCCTCGCTCCCTATGTAGAGCATCCCGTTGGCGACGGCGGGGGAAGAGTATACGTTGGCTCTGGTCGCGTAGCTCCACAGTTTCGTCCCGGTGGTGGCGTTGAGGGCGTAGACGTTGTTGTCAATGCCGTTGTTTTCAACGCTCCCGACGTAGACGACGCCGTTAACGACGGCGGGGGATGAGTAAACATAGCTATCGGTCGTGTAGTTCCACAGTTTCGTCCCGGTGGTGGCGTTGAGGGCGTAGACGTTGTTGTCATCGCTCCCCACGTAGACGACGCCGTTGGCGACAGCAGGAGAGGACTCCACGTTGCCTCCGGTCGTGTAGTTCCAGAGCTTCGCCCCAGTGGTGGCGTTGAGGGCGTAGACGTTGTTGTCAGCGCTCCCCACGTAGACGACGCCGTTAACGACGGCGGGGGAGGAACCCACGTAGCCTGTAATCGTGTAGTTCCACAACAGCTGGCCGTTCGACGGCACCGGCCCCGCCACTGGACTGTAATCGCCGGTGTGCTGGGCGTTGTAGCGGAACTGCATCGTATCGTTCTGTGCTGCTGCAGGGACGGTTACAGCGCCTGCGAATACAACTGTAATGAGAAGGAGTACTACAGAAAATGAGAGGATTTTGTATGCGCGCATGATTGCCTCTTGCAATGTTCTTGATGCGCAAGAACGTGTCAGGAGATACGATAAAGGCTTCGATTTGAAACTAATGGCGAGAGGGCCGCACTCAGTCGCTCTAGGGGGCTTGAAATCAAGAGGAGAGATAATGAACTATAAACTAAGGAAGGGCTCAAACCCCGTAGATGTGCGCGGGGTTTGCTCTCCGCATCACCTTAGGAATGTATGTTGGCTCCTCTCTTCTTTTCCTACGTGTGAACGCATACCAACACGCCAACGAAACACAAAGACCAAATCGTCATGAGCTCCCTCTCGCCAGGCCTCGTATGAATCGTGTCCCGTTGCGATGTTAACCTTGAACACGACCTTCTCGGCCGCATGCGTTCGAGGTTCTTTAGTATGCATTATTATTTACTTATTTTTATAAATTAATAAGAATTTTAATGATTGTCGTTTATCGGGGCGCTGAACAACGTGGAACGAGCAGCGTACAGCGCCACCGCTGGCGGGAGTACGACTTGCGTTCACGCCGTTAAGGGCGTGTGCGACCAGATACGGCGGACGCAGTATTACTTTGTAACTGCTTCCGGCAGCTTGGTATACTTGGGCAAAGAGAGCGGCATGAACGATATATAGCGGTGGTTCGACCGAGCGGGTGTCCACTGCTCGAAGGAGCTCGAGGCTCGAGAAGATCACGGCCGAGCTGGAAAAACGTGATTTTGCCGATGTCACGACGCCGAAGCTCGTGGAGCTGGAGCTGAAGACACGCGCTGAGCTTGCCCGAGAGTTTGCCGGGCCCAGCATCCGCAGTGAGGAGGAGCTCCGCGACTCGAAGGCCACGAGAACGGCGCCCGATCTCATCCCAATGTTGCGCAGGGGCGACACCTCGCTGTTGCTTGAGCCCGAAGAAAACGGCAACGAACGAAAACAGTCACGCCACGCTGATTAAACGGGGGACCGTCATTATTTGGCGCTTGTTGTCGCAGGACTCCCGTACCTCGTAACACGGGGAGAGTACGAGTCGAAGCGAGGTTGGGCGGTGGATCGAGCAGATTCGGCTGTCGAGCGCGTTTAGGCCTCAAACGAGAAACCTCCTTGCGAGAGCTAGAGGATAGTCACGCAGATCGGGCGCGCCATATCATTGAATAAAAACTGCTAGATTAGTTATGGTAGTAAATGGGCTGTTGTGGGATCGGTTGTCAGCAAGCGTTACCGTGTACGCTGCGGCTCACTACCGGTCGCGAAAGACTCACCGAATTACCTTCTTTTCTTTGACCGCGCGCGTTACAGAGTGATAAGGACTTAAGCGGAAGGTTGGTGCGACCAGCGTACGTCTCCACTAATCTGCGACCTTGCAAACTCCGCAAGCGCATCGTTCGATTGTTGAGCACCGCCTAAGCAACGTTGTAGTTCTGACTCAATATTCACTCGCAACGGCGGAACCGCAGCGCTTAAGTAATTAAAATTATCTCTGTTACGTGGTTTCACGGATTGGGCAATGCGACGCTACTGAACTGAGAAACGGAGAGTAAATCGCCTTGATAAGAGTGGGAGATCAACGATGCCACGCATAACGAGGAGCAACGAAAAGGCGAGGCGATGGAGACAGTAGCTGTCGTTATTCCGACGTTAAACGAGGAACGTTCAATAGGTAAGGTCATCGACAGCGTGCCCGTTGCCGACCTCTTGCAAAACGGGCTTGAAACTGCCGTGTACGTGATCGACGGGCAATCCACCGATAACACGAGAGAGATCGCCGTCAAAAAGGGCGCAAAGATCATACTCGAAGCGCGGCGGGGAAAGGGTCAGGCCATTCAAACGGGATTTAAGTCCATCACTGCCGACTACGCGATCATGGTTGACGGGGACGACACGTACCCGATTGAAATGGCAACGGAGATGACACGCCTGCTCCAGACACACGACGTCGTTATCGGATCGCGATTCAAGGGCACCATAGAGCCGGGAGCCATGACCAGACTGAACGTCGTGGGGAACGTCCTCCTCTCGCTCCTCGCGCGAACGCTGTTTGATGCACCCATCAGCGACGTGTGCACGGGGTTCTGGGGCTATCGAAGCGACGCGATTCGGCGCCTGGAGCTCGCAGCGCGCGGCTTTGAAATTGAAGTCGATATGTTCGTCGAATGCATGAGGAAGGGCTTGCGCATCGCGGAACTCCCGATCACCTACCGCGCTCGGGAGGATCAACCGAAGCTGTCATCACTGCGGGATGGCGTCAAGATCGGTCTTTTTTTGTGCAAGCGACGTTTGGAACAGATACACTAGAACGGCGGCCCTCAAGCGGAAAACAGCTGAACGGCTTGAGTAGGTGGCGTAGTGATCCGAGGATCGCACTCAAGCCACTGGTGCCAAATTCGCAGCCGATATAGAGCGTTTTGTTTGTAGCGCGCTTGTCCCGACCTGTTATTGGAGTGCAGCCTTAAATCTGCGAGTGGCGCACGTGATGCGGCCGTCCGGAGAAGCAGATATGTGGGTGGCTGAGGCAGCTCCTTCCGTGGCACGCAGTAAAGGTGGCGTGTACGTCCTTTTAGTCCTCTAGCGTTCATCTCGCCGCTTGAGATAGGGGCAATGGACGCTATGCCTAATCGAAATCTGCTTGGAGTTCTCCGCTAAACAAACAGGGCACATATACTGCATTGCATCGTCGGGGACTTTCCAAGCGAATTCTTTCCCGGTCTGCCTTAAGGCCACGTTGATTGGCCAATGCCTCAACCGCCGAACCCGCTGTGGGGGAGAATGCAAAAAGAGACGTCAGCTGGATCGGATATAGCGTTTTTTATTTTGTTTCAAGCAGCCAGACTCACGTCGTGCTCTGTCGGGACTTCAAGGCGCGCCTATTTTTTCCGTTGGTGATTGAGTCACATCACGGTTTTTTTTTTGAAACTGATTATTATCCATCCTTTACGACAACTCCTGTTCTTTTCGCCGGCCGTCGATCGTGGTGCCCTGCCCTTGGTTTACCTGCGAGCGCCGCGTTAGGCTTCGCAACAAGAGAGATAATGATTTATCAATGACCGCGGCAGCGCCTGAGAACAAGGGAAACCGCCTAACTTCGCGGCTCTGGGCTTTAGGCGCTGCAGAGCTTCTCTGCTCCAGCTAAGCGAGATTGACCACTATCGCGGGGTTTGATGCCGTGTACACAATCTTAATGGGCGCTACGTCGTCAGGAATAGAAAATGCTATGTAGACGTTGCACGTGCCAGGCTTGAGCTGCTCTGCGGCGAGCGAGGCGCGACAACTGGTGGTACCCTCTACGTAGTTCGCGTAGTACGCCCTTCCGTCATTGCCCACAAGGACCACGTGCGAGTAGCTGAAAGGCGTCGTTCTGTTCATCGCATTCGCCACGGTGACGTTAACAATAGCGTATGTGCTTCCCTGGATGGGGTTAAGCGGAGCGTACTGGTCCGCAGCGTTGGTCGCCCACACCTGGCGCGCTTCGGGGTCTGTGCCGTTCATCACGTCTTGTACCCGAAACGTCAGGTTGCCTGCCGTCGCGCTTTCACCCACCCGCGCCTGCACGTTCGGCTGGGGCTGCACGTACAGAGGATTCTGCTCGTTCTGGGCCGACTCAGCCGTTAGAGCGGGTTGGAGCGTGGCGAAAAGAACGACCCCGGCGAGTACGGCTGCTAGTAGTATAATAGCCGCTGCCCCGATTGCTTTCCAGCGTCGCTTCACGAAATCGCCCCGTTATCGGTAAATGACCTCCGCCTGGACGTCGCCGCTTGTCACGGTTCCGTTGCCGATGTTCGACTCGCGAATGAGTTGTGCTCCGTGAGGCAATGTTACGGCCGTGTTGAGCGTGTAGTCGTTGATGCCCGCCTGTTTTTGCACATAGAGGCTATAATGGGAATATACGCCCGCAGAGCCGATCGTCGCGGCGGGGAGGGAGTACGTGTACGTAACGTTCGCCGTGGCGTTCGGCCCTACGAAGATGTACGAGGTGAACTCAGTGAGGCCGTCGCTCCATGTGACAAGCGGCCCGAGCGCGTGGGAGCTATATCGCGCGCTGATTAGCTGCGCTCCGTTGGGCACGAGTGCCGTTGTGAAAACGTTGTACTCCCACGGGCAGTTGTTCTGGTAGGTGATTGTCAGGTTCGACGTGAGCGTGCCGTTCTCGTTCACGCGCGTGTCGTAGGTGATACTCTTGTTGACGTTGAGGTCGGCCTTGCCCCCACCGGAGTTAGCGCTGAGCACGTACAGGTAGTCGCCCGACGTCTGCTGAACCGCACCATCATCGTAACCGCCAATGGGGGCGCCCGGCGCGTAAACGAGGACGTGCCCTTGTTGACCGAGCGTTTTGAGTGTATTGAGCAGGAGGAGCTTTTCGACGGGACCTGCCGTTTGCGCCGTCGCAACGAGTTTGTCCCCTAGTTTCGTCAAAAATTCGGTAAAGTCGGTTTTGAACCCGGTGCCGGTCGCTGAAAGGTAGTGCACCTGATCGATAGCGTTTCTCCACGTAAGCGTCTGGTTTCCGACCGTAACGGGGCCTGTGGTTTTTAGGAATTCCTGCAGTGCCGTGAAATCGATGGCAATGACGCCATCGGCGTGTTGTCCGGTTAGTTGCGTATATGCGGCAGCGTAAAGTGGCGCGAACGTCGCGAAGTCATACTGGACGTTCATGTCGCGGAATCTCACATACTGCGTGCCGTAAAAAATCGTAAAGCTTTCTGGGCCGTCAAGTTTGATGACTGCGTTCGAGCTGTTGGTGTAGGTGTTGGTGGCATAGCTATTCGTGCTGTTGGTGTAGGTGTTGTTGGCGTACTGCAGCTCTAGGTTTTTCGGCTCTCCGTTTTGAACGTCTATTGAGCCCATAACCGCTAAAATGCCGCCAGTGTTTCTAAGCTCGGTGTTGTCTTGCAGCACGAGAAGGTAGGTTTTTTTACCGAAGTAGCCGAGAGAGTCCAGAGTACTGACAGCGGGCACCAATAGCGCCGCCAGCACTAATACGATAATCACGACTGCTGCGTACCGCATCGGACGATGGGGGTCGTCGGCCATTACAAGGTTCAGTTGCTCGTCACGCTTATAATATTTGCCGGAACTGACCCAACCTAGCGAGCGGGGTGACTGGATGCTGAAGTCTCTCCCGCAGTTTGTCCTTAAAATTCGTGCCTCTCCTTGGTGATTTTCTTTTGCACACTGGAAAGGGTTCTCGGAAGCCCGGTTAGAACACGACGTCACTGCTTCGTCGGCGCCACCGTGGCAATTATTTGCCGGGGACCGTCAAGCTACGGGTGAGCTTTGGATTCGAATGCTAAATAAACGTTCAGCACGCGGTGCTGCCTTGCTGTTGTGCGCGATATGCTTATTTCGCTGGCGGATTCTTTTGCGGGCATAGGTAAGAAAAGGGAAGGCTTATAAGCAGGTAAAAGAGAGTTTGAAGGTACTTCAATACGGCTGCCTCCTCCATCGAGTACATCGGGTTTTGTTGCCGTCGCCGGCATTTGCTGCCCGAGGCGTGTGCCGTGCGACAAACTAGCGCATGAGGCGTGTTGAATAAGCAGATGAACGGAGGAAGAAAAATGGAAACCAAACGACTAGCGATAGTCGTTGCCGTGGCGATGATAGTCGTTTCTCTCAGCGTTGTAGGGGTTGCTGTGACAGCGAAGAACGTCGTCAATAGTTCGAATACCGGCAAAAATACGGCTGTAACTAGCCAAAATATAGCTAGCCAAAATACAGCTGTCAAGAAAACAGCTAGCCAGAATACAGCTAGCCAAACTACAGCTAGCCGGAATACCGCTAGCCAAAATACAGTCGTCCGGAATACCGTCGTCCGGAATACAGCTAGCCAAAATACAGCTAGCCAAAATACAGCTAGCCAAAATACAGCTAGCCAAAATACAGTCGTCCGGAATACAGCCGGTCAAAATACAGCTAGCCAAAATACAGTCGTCCGGAATACAGCCGGTCAAAATACAGCTAGCCAAAATACAGCTAGCCAAAATACACCTGGCAGAACAATAGCTGATCCTTCGGCGCCGCCCGTGTTCCCACCGCTTGGACCAAACGAGCCCATCAATACATATTTCGGGTCGATAATTACCTGGCTAGGGGCATTCTGGAATTGGCTGGTTCAAACCTTCAGCTTCTTGTAAACACAGTTCCAAGAACGTAGTGTGATTCGTTGGATAGCCGACCATAGGATTGAAAGCATCAGTCCGTTTATCTGAGTGATGTGGGGTGCTGATCGCGGAAGGAACGATCTCCTTTCGCGGTCGGCGTCTCAATCATGCTTAGGTCGCGAAGAAAACGACCTCGGCGAAGGGATCTTGTCGTTCCCTGAATAATTGCTACTTTTTTGCAATATTGCGCTCTAAATGCAATAGCGCCTGAATAATCGATCTTTTTTATAATACTGCCCCCTAAGGGCAATTTACCGAAACGAAGGCAATAATGTGGTCGAAGCTCTTAAAGAAAGCAATAATGTGGTCGAAGCTCTTAAATACTTTCTCTGCGCAGTTTTATCACTTGGTTGGCGATTGTACTCATTTGAGGCGACCAGATTGGAGGTGATGTTAAAAGTCTGCCGATGAAGATCGTGAAGCCGACGATCGCGGCCGACTAATCGTTGCTGTTGTAGTTAGAACCGGTCAAAGTGTGAGGGTTGTCGAACGATGAGACCGCTACGCGTCGCTGGGAAGGGGGGCTGCGAGTGGAGCGAGTGGCTTTTGTCATACCGACCTTGAATGAGGCGCCTTCGATCGGCTTCGTGATAGAGAGTATACCCGTTGCAGAGCTTGCGAAGGACGGATATGAAACCGCCGTATATGTGATCGATGGACGGTCGGTCGACCATACACGGGAGATCGCGGTTGAGAAAGGCGCCGAGGTCATCACAGAACAGCGAAGTGGGAAGGGCGCCGCTATTCAGACAGCATTTCGGGCCGTGGACGCCGACTACGTGATTGTCGTTGATGGGGACAATACGTATCCAATCAGCGTGGCTACCGAGATGGTGCGCTTGTTGCAGACGAACGACGTTGTCATCGGATCACGGCTCAAAGGCTGCATTGAACCCGGCGCTATGACACGGCTGAACGTCGTCGGGAATATCCTCCTCACGTCGCTTGCTCGGCTGCTTCTCAATGTGCAGGTCAGCGACATCTGCAGCGGGCTATGGGGCTATCGACGCCACGCAATCAGAAGCTTGGAGCTCTCTGCTGAGGGATTTGCAATTGAAGTAGACATGTTTGCCGAATGTGCGCGCAACGGGTTCCATATAGCGGAAATCCCCATCACGTACCGCGCACGAGGAGAAAATCCAGCTAAGTTGTCGTCTGTCAGAGACGGGGTGCGAATCGGTACGTTTTTGATTACGAAATATTTAAGCCAGAAGAAAGCACGAAACATTCAATCCCGCGTAAAAACCACCGGGCGGCACGAATAGCTGATGACAAACAGGTAGTTTTGTACCATGGGTCGCTAGCAAGCTTGAAACGGTTAAACATTTGCTGAAGGTTTAAGATGAACGTCTTGATGCTAACCTCGGAGGTCTATCCCAGTTGGGGAGGAATAGGGACATATGTTACCGAACTTGCTCGCAATATGCCCGACGATGCGACAATTCATATAGCAACTCCAAAAAGAACTCGGTTAGGAAAGGAGCGTTTGAATGGCGATGAAGCGCTCGCGGAACTCCCTGAGAATGTTTGCATTCACTACGTAGGCGCCGCGCGGGACACATTTATGCATTACTTCTATTTTCAACTAGCGTGTCGACTAAGCGTGCCCGCCTTAGTCAAGAAGCATGACATTGATATTATACACTCGCAAAATACCATGCCTGACCTGTTCCTCTCCCCTCAACGGCTAGGCGTGCCCATAGTCACGACCGTCCATACGATTGAGGGCGAGAGACTACCGGTCATTAGAAGCGCCGCGGCGTGCTCCGGGCGTAAGCTTTCCGAGCTGGGACGCTCCGAGAAGATGTCCCTACTCCTCTCTCACGTCTTGTGCGCAGCAGAACGCGCATACTACAGCAACGACCGGTACTACATCGCTGTCTCTCAATGGACAAAAGACCAAGTCTTGCGACATCTGAACGTTGATGCGGAAAGAATACGCGTAATGCATAATGGCGTCGATAGCACCGTTTTTACTCAAAATAACGGCGATCAGGCTCAAGAGCACTTTCCGGACTTGGCCGACATAGAGGCTCCAAAGATACTATTCCTATCTCGCACAACCGCAAGCAAGGGCGCGCATATGCTTATGAAAGCGATCCCACACGTGCTTCGTGAAGCGGATGCGCACTTCATTTTTGCGGGCCCCGGTAAGCTCCCCCCACACGATCACCCGGACAACGTCACCGAACTTGGGTACATCGACCACCACACGGCGCCTAGTCTGTACGCGTTAGCTGACATCTTTGTGCTGCCATCATTCTACGAGAATTTCCCACTAACCATACTGGAGGCAATGGCAACCGGGCGCGCGGTCGTTGCATCAAACGTCGGTGGGATCCCAGAAATGATTTCGCACGGGCGAAACGGGCTTCTCGTGCGAAGCGGAAGCGTGGGCGACATAGCAGACGCGTTAACAACGCTTATACGTGATGATGAGTTAAGAACGAACCTCGGACGCAATGCCCGCCGAACCGTTGAAGACCGGTTTGACTGGGGGCGCGTTGCCGCAGAAGTATTTGATTATTACGCGTGGGTGCTCAATGAGAATTCTTCTAATCAATCCGCCGAGACATCGCGGGCGGATGCCGGTTGGCCGGGAAGATCGGTGCGAAAACACCATCCCTAACGTCATCTCCCCGATGGGGTTGGTGTATCTTGCGACGTGGCTGCTCGAAAGACAGTACGACGTCGAGCTCATCGATGCTAATGGGCACAACTTGAGCAACGAGCAGCTCTACAAAACGATTGAGGCAAAGAAGCCCGATTGTGTCATTTTGAAGGCTACCCCCGAAACGTTCGATAACGACGTGGCAGTCGCCAAGGTTGCCAAGAAGGCAAATGGCAGTGCGCAAACCATACTGATCTGTTGGACGCTAAGCACCCTCTTTGAAGATGTTTTGCAACGAGCCGCGAGCGTCGATTACTATATCACTGACTTTTATTGTGAGCGGCCGATCCTCGATATCCTGTCTGGCAAGGACAGAGAAAAGATCGCAGGCATCGCGTTTCGCGAAGGGGATACGGTCGTGGCGACCGAGCCGACGCACGACCCGGCTCACTTTAGCTCACTCGAGCTTCCGGCGTGGCACCTTATCGACGATTTTAGCATCTACTGGGTTCAGGTACCATCCATCAGCCCGTGGACCTTCGTTATGTCCGTGAAGGGGTGCGGCATGGGGTGCACGTTTTGCACCATTTCGGACATTAAACCGAGCTTTCGGGATATTAACGCGATAGTCAGTGAGATCGACTACCTCGTGAGCGAGAGGGGGTTGCGGTACATCTCCTTTTTTGACTCGACCTTTAACATGAATCGGGCGCGGGTGTTCAATCTGTGCAACGAACTCATTGCACGAGGTCTCGACAAGAAGTGCCGCTGGTACGCCAACGTACGGGCGAGCATCACCATTGAGGAGGCAGAGGTCATGCGAGAAGCGGGTTGCCGTGGGGTTTCAGTAGGCATCGAATCGGGATCGCAAGCGGTGTTGGATCGGGCACATAAGCGGACCCGGGTCGCGCAGTGCGAAGAGGCGATCAAAAATCTAAGGAGGGCGGGGATAAAGCAGTACGCATCGTTCATTGTCGGACTCCCAGGCGAAACACGCGAGACGATGCGGCAGACGGCTAAGTTCATACAGAGCGCGAAACCGACGGGGTTCCAGGTGAATAGTCTCGTGCCCTATCCGCGAAGCGCGATATACGACGTAGCGGTAAAAGAGGGCAAGATGGAGAAGTGTGAGTTTGAGGATCTCCTCCTCTACAATACGCCGGTGAGCCTCTGTGATTTGAGCGTGGACGAGATCAATTCATACAGAAAACGTATTTACAGAGACGTCTACCTGAATCCTGGGTGGTGGCTCACCAATTTTCGAGAGGTCATTCGAGAGCCAGAGGATATTAAGCAGGCGATCGACTATACGCTAAAGGTGACGCGGAGGCTTTTGAGCGGCGTCGAGCATGAGAACTGAGAGCACAATATCGCTGATTACTTTTGAGTTGGTCTTGCACACATATGACTATTGATAATATGATTGCAGAAAAGGGCTGAGAGCCCGTCCAGTGCCAGATGTCAAAATGCGAATTCTTACCATCAATCACAGTGAGATCACTGAAATAGGCGGGGTTAACAAAACTGTGCGGAGATTATCGGAAGAACTTCAAAAAAGAGGCCACCAATGTACGGTGCTACAGCTCAACGACGGGAATCTGGCGAAAGAAGAATACCTACAAGGCGTACGCGTGATTCGCGTAAAATCGCGTATCAGTAGATACACTTACGATCTTAATTTCTCACTGCTGCATTTCTTGGCACAGCATCTGGGTGAAATCGATCCGGATATCATTCACGTTCACCACTACAGGTCGCTCCTCACGCCAGAGGTGCTCCTCCTTCTTAGACGCCGGGGCTACCCGATTGTTATCACCCCACACTATGAACGTCTGGGACACAACACCCTGGCCGGCAGGTACCTCTTCACGTTGTATAGGAACGCTACTAAACAAATGCTCCAATGGCCCGACAAAGTGGTAGCGAATACCGAATATACCAAGAAATTGCTTGTGGAGGACTTTGAGCTCGAAGCTGAAAAGGTCGCAGTAATTCCAAACGGGGTGGACAGGATTGAGCTGCACGAGAAGGGGAGAATAAAGAGATCCGCGAACCCGGAGATTAATCTGCTGTCAGCGGGATATTTGGACGAGAAGAAGGGCATTCAATATATGTTGTGCGCTCTACGAGAGCTGAGGAATAAGGGGTATCGCGCGAGGCTCACCGTTATTGGCAAAGGGGGGTTTAAGCCAACTCTCGAACGAGTCGCGAGGGAATGTGGTGTTGATGATCTCATCTCTTGGGAGGAACCGGTGCCACAAGATGAGCTCTACCAAAAACTCGCAGATGCAGACATCTTCTTCTTGTTATCGAGAGAAGAAAGCTACGGCATTGTAGTTGCCGAAGCTTTGGCAATGGGGACGCCATGTATCGTTTCCAACACCACAGCGCTTGGTGAATTCACGAGGGAGCCTGGCTGTTTTGGGATAGATTATCCTGCAAACCCGAAAGAGTTGTCGGATCTGGTGCTTCGAATCTGCACTGACGGTATGCGAGTCGGACCGTTTAGTGACAAAATCAGAACGTGGGAAAATATAGCGGCAGATTACGAGCGTTTGTTTCAAGGTGCCATAGATTCACACCGAAGGCAAAAGGAATAATATAGCGATACAACACACGACCTCACTTCACAAGCTTTTTAATAGCTGCGAGACCTGTCAATGCAGTGCAATCTCAAATGAAGATTCTGTCTATTCCCGGGGCATACGGATTGTCAATACCGCAACACGGCGGGCAGAACCGATATTCCAACCTCGTCAAACAGCTGCGAAAAAATAACTCAGTAAGCGTATTGGTTCCCGAACGATTTGTAACATCTAACGACTTTGAACTCGCAGAAATACGCTCTTATCGAGAATTCAGCGTGCGTGGTAGGAGGTCAGCATATTATAAAGACCTCGATTTGGCTTATGTTTTCAAACTGCTGCACATTCTCAAGAATGAGCCGATCGACATTATTGAGATTCATTTTCCGAGCGGCTGCTTCGCAGCTAAGCTACTATCCCGTTTACTAGCAAAAAAAATCCCCCTCATTTACTCTTCTCATAACGTTGAATCGGACTACATAGACGAGGTGTTCGCTAAGGATACCAGGCGATCGAGATTGGAACGCGCAGTAACCGTGCCCTATATCAAGCTCTATGAAAGGATTGTGTGCAAGTATCTCGCGGATGCAATTATCGCGGTAAGTGAAGACGATCGAATTCGCTTCCTGAAAAAGTATAATCTCGATGACCAAAAAGTAGCGGTAGTCCCGTCAGGGTGTTCGATTAGTAAGTCAGGGCTTGCCTCCAAGAGAATGCTCAGGCATAACAAAGGTATTGATCCGGATGCTGTCGTCGTCATATTTCACGGCTCTTATGACCATCCTCCGAACCAAGAAGCCATACACATTATTAGACATGCAATAGCGCCAAGCTTTGAGAAAACTGCTGAACGAGTTCTATTTCTACTGTGCGGAGCAGGTATGCCCAAATTTGAAGAATCCAACGTTCTAAGCTTAGGCTACGTGAGTGACCTATTCAGCACGATTTCTCTAGCCGATATTGCCATCGTTCCAGTGCTGTCAGGCGGGGGAACAAAGCTTAAAATGTTCGACTACATGAACGCAGGCTTGCCGATAATCACTACAAGGAAGGGCATTGAGGGAATAAATGCTAAAGATAAAGAGCAGGCGATAATAACTGAAAGTATCAACGAAATGGTGGACGCTATCGCCTCTCTCTCTAAAAATAGACAGGAGCGCGAAAGGCTTGGCTTAAACGCCCGCAGACTAGTTGAGAAGGAGTACGACTGGGACATCATCGGAGACAAACTAGTTGACACTTACCGGGCGATTGGAGAACGATGAGCCTCTAGACGCACAATCCTTGTTGCCGTTTGTATCTGGAAATCACGGACTCATTACAAGGTGAGACTGTCAGTACTTCAGGGCACCTAGATAATGACGCAATTCCACGCGGATGCGCTCGCTCTGGTGAAGAAGAGCGCCAGATACGTGCGACATCTATTTATAACATCCTCAATGGCTCTGAGCGATAACCGGGTAACAAGATAACTCGCAAGTTTTAGTCTCCTAGCTAGTGAGTATCCAAGGTGAGTATGGGAAAATTTACAGTCTACGACGATCAGTGGATTGACGAACAGATTCAGAATCAACTTGACATCATTGTCAGAAATATAACAGCAGCGCTGCCCAATCGTGATGTGTCAATAGTATTGAGCGGCGGTTTTGGCCGAGGCGAGGGAAGCATCATCATATCGGAAAATCAAGTGGTGCCGCTGAAAGACTACGACATATGGGTTTTCTCAGATAAGAAAATTGATCAGACTAGCTGTGACCTTATTCGGGATAAGGTGTATGATGAACTTGGATTCGCAAACGCTCGGAAAGAAGACTTTCAATGGTCACAATTTGTAGTCGACATTGCGCCGGCAACTCTTAATAGCGTTAATCTCTACCCGGATATTTTTAGCTATGAGCTGAAAGAAGCGAGCAAAGTGCTCTATGGCAAGGATATCCGAAACCAATTTGCTGTGACTGCCGAGGATGTTTCCGTGGCAAGTGGCTTGCGATTGCTCTTTCAAAAGATGGTAGGGCTGATAGGGCATTTTCGAAACGAGTATCTAGCAGGACACATCAATCGTGCGGAGAGCTTGCCGCTCGTTTACGAGTGCTACAAGACGTACGTAGAGATAGCGACTGCTTTGTGTATCGTGATGGGTTGCTATGAGCCCTCTTTCAAATCTCGAGCCCGTCTTTTTAAAGAGCATTTTAAAGAAAGGCTGCCTCAACTCTGCGCCGACGTTCCCCAACTCAGCGAACTCGTAATCAATGCCACTAATTTCAAGCTAAAACCTGATGTTACGCACCTTGAGGTAGACCCGATCCGACTGTGGGATCAAACAAGAAACGTGCTTGGGCGCGTCTTGAGGTTTTACCTCAATTCGTGCCTCGAAATAGAGAATGATGACTGGATCAGTCTTCCAAAGCAAGCGCGTCGCAAAATGAGCTACCTATATTATAAGCCGATAGCGGGTGCGTTCACGAATGCAAAGATAGGAACGACGAATGGTGTGCTTTCTGCGTTTTTGATTACCCTTTACCAAAGACGTCTCAGCTATGTTTATACGCGTAAGGTGAAAGAGGTAACAAACACCTTCTATTGGCGCCCTCTGCTACAATCGTGCTCGCCTATGATGACCGTATTTCTGACGTCACCACTGGTTCTGTATTCACTGGGTGCAACAGGCGAGGTGAACAAGAGCTACTTTGATGCTGCAAGCAAGAACTTGCATAGGCTAATCCCCGCTCCACACATTGGCGATGGCCTTAACTGGAACGATCTGAGAAAATCATATCTTCTTGCCTATAAGTTGACTACTTTGACTTAGGCTAGTCTCATCACTGTTAAGCGGTAGGAATAATGAAGACAACTCTTCGTTCTTCGATTGACGTTGCGCTACGTGCCTGACTTGGGTCTTTGAACACTTCAATATTGACTTTACCTGTCGGCTATTTCCTTTACGTGCAGAATAGCGGATCGGTCCTGCTGATGACTTGTTTTCGCTCTAAAAAACAAGCGAAGCAGCCTGCTGATTACATTCGTTGTCACGTCCGAATGATCACAGCGGTGTCACACTAAGGGATAGAACAATTCCGCTTCATGTGACGCATAGTCAGTTTCAGTATTTTCACGATCGGGGGCATTGCCTAATAATTCGAGAAACTGCCGCAGACCAGTGGAGTACGGTTTGATTTGCCTGATTTAGAGAATCTCACGCATCCGGCACTCAATCCAAGGACTGGGCGCGAAAAGCGCTTAAAACAGTTCCTTGGCGGATAGCATAGGAGGGGCCGCAGACTGACAACTTGGCCGCCGTTTGGAATTCGACGAAAAAGAACAGACACCGTGTTCGGAACAAACGTCGTGGCCAGTCCTGTTAACACGGCGGCAAACGACGACAGTGTTTTGTGGTCACTAAGTCTAGGTCTTGTGCGTTTTAACAAGGAAGCGACTGCGTATGAAACCGCCTAGCACTCGCGGTTTCGGCGACCTGTCCTCAAAATGGCGGCGCAACGCGCAGGCGCGGTTCCGCTGCCGTGCGCCGCCAGTCTTTTTTCTCGGCAGAACGTTGTGAAGAGCGATGAAGTCTCGCAAAGTAATGCGCGATCACTGCATGGCTTGGAAAAGCTATATGATCTCTCAGACGGGAATAAGATGCGCCGAGGTCACTCAGGGGAATTGGATTGGATGACCACAAAAGTGATTATGATTTTAATTGACGCATTCGCCATCAGCTATCTTTCCGAAAAGATCACGCCCTTCTTGTACGATCTTCGAAACCGAGGTGCCGTGTACTCACTGGAGCAGCTTTTTGCATTCAGAGGCATCGAAGCGACGATTTTTACAGGTCGGTATCCCGAGGATCACAAAGTATGGACGGAGTTCTGTTTAAAGCAGACTGAAGGGCCCAAAAACGACCGGGTCAAGAGACTTAAGAACCGAATCGTAGGGGTTAGCGTCAACGTAGCGGACCACATTCCCTCCGATCGACTTATCCGCGATTACCGGTACGTAACACAGAAATATTTCCTTCGTCAAGGCCCCGCAAGTTTCAATTGCATCCCGGCAAATTTATTGGACGTCTTTGAGATCGCGCAAGCGAAGCCTGTGGACGAGCCAGGTGCGATCGGCGAGTTTCCTACCTTATTTGACGTCATGAGGAAGTATAACACCAGATTTAACTACCTGGCCCCGCCGCGCTTCAGGACTAGCAACGTGCTGCGCGACATTACTCGCATAATCGAAAAACAGAGGGACTGCGAATTCTGGTACTTCAAGCTTGATCTGTTGGATCCAGTAGGTCACGCTTATGGTCCGCGCTCCGATCAGCTAAAGCACGCGCTAAGTGATATTGATGAAGAGATCAAAACGCTATTTACTGTCTTCACCAGAGCATTCAATGACGTGCAGTTTGTCATACTATCCGACCACGGAATGAGTCCGGTCAATCGTCACTTTGACCTCCTAAACGTGCTAAAGAAACTGCCGGTTAAGCTACGGGAAGACTACGTCTTCTTCTTGGACTCGACGATGGCAAGGTTTTGGTTTTCAAATGAACAATCACGAGACGCAATCAGTCACGCCCTTTCGGGTATTGACTGTGGCACGATAGTAGGCGTTGACGATCTGGAGGCACAGCACCTCGGCAGAATTGACGATCGTTACGGGCAGCTCGTTTTTGCTCTCAAAGAGGGATGGGCTTTGCATCCCGATTTCTTTCACAAGCATTCGATGCAAAAAGGTATGCACGGATACATAGAAGCGGATGATTGTCCCGTGGCACTCATTTATCCGAGCGAGGGGCGCCAGGGAGCGCAAGGTATGGCCCAGATGATCGACATCATGCCAACGGTGTGCAGGATCTTAGGTATTGCGTCTCCCCCAGGCTGCAAGGGAAGAGTATTGGCAAATAGCTAGGGACCCCTCGGCAGTCTGGCGCTTAGGAGAACAACGCGTAAAATGCTGTTATGTTAAATGCGCGTAGTTTGCCCTCTTTTTGGTCCAAAGACTCGCGTGTCATTTTACAAGGAACAATTTCCAATCTAAATCGTCGGTCTCACGAAGCTCCTAAGGCCCTACCGCAAATGCGCTCAGCGGGTGGGTATTGATTAATGAGGACAAGCAGGCCGAATTCCTGCTAGGCCTCAACTTGGGGATACAGCTAAATGCAAGCTGTTCAAACGGAAATGACTTTACGCGAAAGCTTAACTGGTTAGGAAGCGGCATTTCCACCAAAGAACTGCTATTCTTATCACAATTCTAATGCAGGTGCTTTTCAGTTTCAATTTACAAACAGCTGCATCGCCGACTTCCGTGCGAGCTATCGATCGACGCGTGCAAATCTACTTAGATATTTGGTAGTTCGTGAGCCTAGATATTTGGTAGTTCGTGAGCCCTCCTCCGCTACGCTCTTAGGTTTGATATAGGAAAGACCGATGCTGGGAGAGACGTCCACAACATAGCTTTGTGCGAGAGCGGCAATTGCCAAACGACTAGCAGATTAAGAAATGAAGTCTGCAAGGTTTGGTGTTAACCAGAACTACTGTAGACAGGGTTGCGAGGCTAGCGTCTTCTCTCCAAAAAAAGCCTCCAGGAAACGGAGCAAAAAAAGATTGATAGCTACGCTTTTAATGCGATACGAGTCATGAACGAGTCTAGCCGCGCACTGCCCCCAATCCATCCCAGGTGCCTATAACTAAGGCAAAAAACTCTTTTGGGCTCTTGTGACGCAGTAATACCGAGCCCGTCGTGACCCAAAACTGGTAGAAGAAGAAAAACGTCAAAGCCGAAAGGTACTCCTTTGTTGTGCCATTCTTCTTTAAAAACCAGAACTTGTTTCTGGTGCGGTAATAGTAGTAGGCCTCCCCCCCTTTTGATGGGTTGATCTTGTGCCATATGCGCGATGTTGGCACTTGAAGGCACTTGTAGCCGGCTTTACGTCCTCTGATGCACCAGTCTACCTCCTCCCAGTACATGAAATAGCAGGGATCGAGCATTCCAATATCGTGAATCAGTCGTTTTTTCGTCAACAGACAAGCACCTGAGACATAATCTACCTCCCGAGTTTCATCGCGTTGCCCTTGGTCCTCCATAAGAGCTTTCAGTGCTTCATTTGTGCCTCGCCGGAAGTTCATCTTGCCGCCGGCAGTTTGTATGACGTTCTTTTTTCCATTGAAATTACAGTAGTAGATCTTGGGGCCTGCAAATCCTATCCTGGGATCACTTTCTGCTGCTTCAACTAGCTCATCCAAGAATCGGCGATCCACGATGGTGTCGTTGTTCAAAAGCAAGAAATAGCAAGGGTTCAAGTGTTTGCAAGCGTAATCCATTGCGAGGTTACATCCTTCACTAAAACCAGCATTTTTGTCGTTTTCGATCAGTATCAACTTGTTTCGTTCAAGAGCAGGCGTCTCTCCGTGCGCGTTATGAGTCGCAGCATTCGCGCTCGCTTTTAGGTTTGTGACCGCCTTGATAGCCGCGCGCTTGTTCCTAGAAGAAACGGAGCTCGATTCGAATTCAGCGTTGCTTTCACAATATCTCTGGAAATGGGCTATCGAATCATCGTTGGAGCCGTTGTCCGCAAGAATGATATCATAGTTATGATACGAGATTCGCGACAAGGAGTCTAAGCATGCTATGGAGTCCCTCCAGTTATTCCAGTTGAGGATAATTATGACGACCTTTGGAGCTTCTTTAGCGCGCATGCCGCTTGCTTGATTTACGTAGAGAGAAAGGGTTAGTCATCTCGCACTTAAGCCTTTTCAACCTTTTCTGTCAGTCTCTACGTTCTCATTTGGTTCGCTGAAAGCGTACTCGCGAAGATTAGATGCAATCCAATTTTTTCCGATAACGGAGTGTGGCTAACATGCAGAGCTTCGCTCAAAAATCAAGCAGTGTTTGAATGGCTACAGCAACAAATAAGCCCCCGGTTAGATCGCCTTTCCGATACCATCTAGAGCACGCTCAAAGCTTCATTATTGCCCCGTGAAACATTCAGCCTGCCGTTGAAAGGTATGCCCGCTTTTTTCTCGCGCTGTAGCCCTGTGCATTTCAGTGAAGCTCTCACCGAGCGGTCGGCCAGGTTCTCATCAATGAGCTATCCTTCCGACCACACTACTAAATCTTCGTCGCGTTTAAGAGCAGCAAGTTGCCGTAAGCTTATCAGCTACCCAGAAGTCATCAGAGTCTATCTGGGCGATAAACTTCCCTTTTGTTCGTTTATGCCATCGTTACGGGCTTCTGAAATGCCTAAATTACGCTCATTAAATATTACGCGAATTCAGGGATCCTGCTTTGCACAGCATTCGATAATCTGCCTTGTCGCGTTAGTTGAGGCATCATTCACAATGATGAGTTCAAGGTCTTCGAAATCCTGCCCTAAAACACTCTCGATGGCCTCGGCGACGAACCGTTCGGAGTTCCACGTGTTCATTAAAACGCTAGCTGGCGCCGGAATTTTCCTCGCAAGTTGCCGTGACATTCAGATGCGTGGAAACGGCAGCTTAACTATTCATGCGACTTGCTAGGACGGCATTGTGCTACAACTTTCGGCCCTCGATTTTTTGATGCTGTAAAGATGCAGCCCCTTGTAGCAGCGCCAAGCCCGATTTGACCTAGTCAAGCGCGGTACCCACAGACGACATTTTGAGGGGTGATACTTCCAATCCTTTAACGCCAGCAGGATGCAAAAAGCAATCAAAGATTCTGCACAGGAATATCATACTACGCTTACATGTGGGGGGCACATAAATAGAGAACAACGCTCGTATGACGTGAAAAATCGATCTTGTAGCTAATACGTGAATGTTGTCATTGGTGCGACTAGTTTAATACACTTCGAGGCAACAATAAGTAGCTAAACTAGCCCGAGCGGGGCAGTCATCCCAGTTATATGAGGGCTGATTTCGGTGAATCCTTGAACAAGGTCAACAAGCTAGATTGTACCGTTATTGGCGATGCTATCGTCGATATTGTTGTACCCGTTTGCAGCTTCGATCAGCTCGGCACAGCACTCGTGGGCGGCATACTAAATACCGACTGTGCAATCTGTCCGGGTGGGACAGCAAACGTCGCTGCGGGACTATCGACCCTAGGCGGCGCATCAGCCTTTGTCGGAAGGGTAGGAGCAGATTGTTTTGGGAAGCTGTTCACGGAGGGTTTAGAAGAAGCTCAGGTCATGTCACGCGTTTCTGTCAGTGAAACACGAAAGACAGGATTGGCGATCGCGATATCGTCGACGCGCGACAAGGACCGTTTTTTTTTAGTCGATCGCGGCGCAAATCTCGAGCTCTCGCCCAATGATTTGGACTACGACCTAGCGTACAACTCTCACTCAGTTTACTTCACTGGCTTTTCACTTCAGGATCTGAATGTCTCAAAAGCAGTACTGTCGTTCATTGAAGAGGCTTCTCGAGAAGACAGAACAATTGTTTTCAATCCAGGCGCACATAACGTGATTACTTCGTCTAGGGTGGCCGTTATTGATGCAATAAGGAGATTCGCAGATGTCGTGATACTAAACTACACCGAAGGACAAAGAATCTCACACTCCGAGACAGATGAGCAGATTGTTGAGTTTCTGTTGTCGTTAGGCGTAAGCACGGTTGCCCTCACTAAGGGTGAGAAAGGCAGCATCATCTCTACGCGCACGAGCACAAACGTCTTTAAAGCGGCTCCTGTTGACGTAGTCGACAGCATTGGAGCCGGTGATGCATATGCTGCCGGCATTGTGTATGCAATGCTAAAAGGCTGGGAGCTAGGACGGGCCGGTCGTTTCGCGACTCGTGTCGCTCAAACTATAGTCCGTCAAAAAGGACCGAGATGTAATTTTAAGAACGTCTCTATCGTGTAGCGCAAAACAAAGTTCTTCTGCTTCTTTACAATGGCAAGTCCTCTCGCTTGCCACACTCTATTAGCGCGCCAGATTCTGTGAAGCTTTAGCGAAGACCACGACATCGTCATATACCCGCTCGATGACCTTGAGGTTATCAATAATCAAAATGAGAAACGTTTTCAAGCGCGGATGGACTGGTTATGGAGTATTGCGACGTCGTTATCTTCGACCAGCGTCTGCCAGGGCTATCAATGAAATCGAGGCCCCTTATTGACATCACGTGCTTTCATTTCATATCGATTTTCGACATAGTTGTTTATGTAATCAACTCTTGTGCGTCGAACGCTGTTTCTTTAGTGCGTTTTTTCGCGCCGGTTTTCAATTGCTCTTGTTGTTTGTTTGGGGCAGCCTCACTCTTTTTCACATTACCTTGCACAAGTTTGTTCTTTGCTCATTTGGATTGCCTCCGCGTACTTTTTGGACGCTCTTCATTGTCCGCTACGAACAGGATCTTAAACGCTCGCTGACAATCTCTCGTTCGCAAAGACAAGAAAGTACATAACGAAAGAATCCACTAATTCATTGCGTGGTTGATGTGGGCATCTTTCCCAGAACTCGTCGTCGAATATACCTAAAGACTTTAGTTGTCGCAGATACGCTCTTTGGAAGGGGCGATGCGATGATCCCGCGCTGGGGCATCTGGAACGGAAAAAACGCTTCAGAATTAAAAGCATCAGGCGACCAGTTTCTTCAGTACTTCATCGACGTGTGCGGCTTAAAGCCCGACGCCCGCGTTCTCGACGTCGGCTGTGGCATCGGTCGTATCGCTGTTGCACTGACGCATTACCTAACCAGCTTCGGCAGTTACGAGGGACTGGACGTAATCCCAGAGGCGATTAGATGGTGCAACAGGAAGATAACACCCAACTACCCGAATTTTCACTTTCGAGTTGCAGACGTGATAAATAAGAGTTACAACGCACGCGGAGCTCTACGTGCGGCGGAATATGCCCTCCCTTATGATGATTCTACGTTTGATTTTGTGTTTCTTGGCTCAGTCTTTACACACATGTTACCAGAAGAGGTAGAGCGGTACCTTGGCCAGGTTACGCGAGTCCTTAAAGAAAGGGGTTGGTCACTTATTACGTATTTTTTGTTGACACCGGAAGCACTTGACTCTATCAGGCGAGGCGAAAGCACCATTCCATTCACGCACGAGGGCAATGGATTCAGGACAGTGAACGAGAAACTGCCTGAAAGTGCCGTCGCCTACGATGAGTCCTACATTAAAGGATTATACGATAAGAACGGCCTCAAGATAGTCAACCCTATAAGGTGCGGCACGTGGAGCAACTATGTTTCGGATTTCGAATATCAAGACTTCATCATTGCTGAAAAAGGCCAACCGGTAAAAAAACGCATCTGAATTACTTGCTTTGGGGAAACGGTGCAATGTGAGAGCGCCCCGCGCCGCGAGGCTTTGAGTACTTTTTTTGTAGCCCACTCTCGTTGATACTGAAGCTTGATATCGGGTGAGTGATAACTGCCTCTGTCTGCAAGCCTCGTTTGCGGTAGCACACACGCCAGTGAAGTGGGCGCGCTTTAAGCTCGTGTAAAGGGGCGCGAGGAATCCTGTCGCGGCTTAACTTAAGGAATAAAAACGTCCAAGCTGCTGGAGTCTTGCTGAGCTATTTTTTTTAACCGTGCCCTTATGCGATCTGGGGTTGAAGTTGTTTAACCTCGTTTGGATAACAGGGATGATGACGAACGTATGTTTACCACGCGTGAATCGTGCAACGGGGTAAATCGCTTCCCACGTAGGCTAGCTTTCAGGTTCAGCATCTTTGGCTGATGGTTCAGGGTTCCTGTTAGAAACTGCGAAAAACCGGCATGGGAATGTGTCGATCTGTTCTTCCGATCTAAGATTCTTAATCAGGTGCAGCGACTCGATTGCCGCATTATTATAGGTAATGGTATGGGACTTTAAAGTCTATGATTTGCGGGACAGAAACAGGTTTCTCTTGATGTGCTTCATAACAACTGGCATCCTTTAGTATGGTAAAAAGCATTCCAGCATACCGTGGGATTAAATTGGCAATATAATCATCAAGCTTAATTAACATTCCTACAAGTCGCATGCCAAAGATCAATCTGAATAGTGGCAGAGAGGAATTATACAATTTCTGAAATTGAGGAAAGCGCCAGGGTTCTCCAGTCTCCGCACTTGCCAGAAAGGTGACATACCGCAAAATCGGAGTAAGAGATCGTCTCGAAATAACTTTGGAAACCGCTGGAAGAACAAAATCGAAACTATCAGTATCGAGACAATGAATATGAGCGTGAGGCTCTTTACTCCTAATATTATTTTCAATAACCTCTTTTGGGTCATACGGAACCGTAATAACAACCGCTTTGCGGCACACTCTTATCAGCTCTCTTGTCGCTCTTTGAATATTAGATACATGTTCTAATGTCTCACTGCATACGACAACATCAAACTCGTTATCATTGTAAGGAAGTTGATGGATATCTACTGATTCACCGTCAATATTGAAAATCTCTTTCGCCCTTTTGCATGCTTCCCAGGATAGGTCTACACTCCGCACGCTCACATTAAATATCGAACGTACGAGAGCAGCTTGATATCCCTCAGCGCCTCCAACATCCAGCAATGACGTGAACTTGAGATGGGAAAGCGCTTTCATGATTTGATAAGTGGTGATATATTTATTAACTTCACCGGGCTTGCTATGGCTGTTCCTAAAGCCAAAGATAGGTTGATGTGGAAAATAAATACGATCCTCATCAGTCATTTTAAATCGTTGGTCTAACCAGCTTTTCGTATCGTGTGTGTAGCTATCCATTATGTATATCCAATGCTGGGTTTCGATGGTTTAGCGAATTCTAGTGTAATGTGACAGGTAATGGTGTAAGCGGACCCCTTGGCTAAATATATTCATTTGGAACAAATACTTTTTTCTGCTCCACTTCTTAAAATTGCTACCACCCTCAAATAACAATTTTCTTTCAACAAACAGAATGGTTTAACGAAACACTAAGGCGTAGAGCTCATCAACCTGGCGCTGTAACGCAGCACCGTCGCGCTATAAATCATCGCGCTCATCCACGTTGAAGGCGTGTACCGTCGTACTCGCCACGGCTCGCTGAGCGGATCCTCGGTGAAATCTTCGTTGGTGTCCATTCTCCAGTCACTCCTTGGGCTTTCGCCGCAGTCTATTCCAAAGGCGACTTCTTGAGCGCTGCCACTTGTGCGGTCAGCTCTTTGATAAGTTCATTTTGTTCTTCAAGGCGTTCTTTGCTTGTCTGCTCAATCGCTTCTGCCCTATGTTGCTCGTGCTCATTTGCTTTTTAAGCCGCTCTCTGATCTCTGCTCTACGGCTTCTGTGGTCTGCTCAAGAGCTTCTATGATGTCCTGCTTCTGTTTACTTAGGCGCATACGCAGGTGCGTGTTAATCGCGGCGCTGAGATCATCAATTGATAGTGCGCTCTCAGCAGGCACAACGTCTTTCACTTCAAAAGGAGTGTTAAGGGCCGTGCGTGGGATAAAGCACCGCTTGCAAAGCCCCCCGGATACCTTCATCCGGACGGAGCACTGCTCCTTGCAACTTCCTTTTCTTAATCCGTCTCCTAATGGTGCATTGACTAGGCTAGGCAGGCCCCCCTATATGGCCTTTTTCTATGCAATTGCATACCCAAGTAACGGTCTTGTGTTTTGATGCTGTTTAGTGGCCACTCATCCTAAGGTATGGCAGTGTCCGGGAATTTCAAGGCCTAGGCGTGCCGTGTTTGTCAAAAAAATATAAAATTTGAGAGTTTGCAAGATTGTCGATGATCTCCATCGCAATTATCCTCAGCTCTAAGACTGAACCTAGTTTGAATAGTACTTCGCGTTGCTAAACACTCTTAATCCATGTGTATAAGAATTGACCGTAGGAGCAAACAAGCATCGAAACTTCGGTAATTATGTAGCACGTTATAACGATGAATAGCCAAATTTAAAATATAAAAATAAAGAAGATAACTAGATGAAAATTGCGATATTCCACAATTTAGGGTCTGGAGGGGCTAAGAGGGCGCTTTATAATGTTAGTAAGTCCTTGACAAAATCAGACCATATAGTAGAAGCCTTTGTCCCCTCTACCGCGAACGAAAGTTACCTGCCCTTAAAAGATGTCGTCAAAGAGGTTAATGTATTTAACGTTAAAAGAACCGTTCGCGGCTTCATTTCCTCTGCAAGAAATTTTCCATTAAGCCACTTAGCGGATTTGGAAAGAACAGAGCGGAATATCGCTGGCAACATTAATGGTCAAGACTTCGACGTCGTCTTATGCGAACAGGATCGCGATATTTTGTCACCTTTTTTTTTAAAATATATTAAGAAACCGACTATCTATTGTTGTCAACAACCTGCGAGGAATCAAGAGCTACGCAATGTGGCAAGAATCGAACTTTTTCGAAGTCCTCAAAGCCTGAGCGAACGAACTATGCGCAATGGCCTTGATAGACGAGTGCCAAAAATAGACAAAAAAAATGCGTCCTTTGCTGAACACATTTTGGCAAATTCTTATTTCTCAAGAGAGTCAATCTTGAGGAATTACGGGCTTAACTCTTTTGTTTCTTACCTCGGAGTCGATAATGCTATATTTAAGCCGCTTGGTATTCCTAAAGGGGATTTTGTTTTATCGGTAGGCAGCATTACCCCAAGGAAAGGATTTGACTTTGTAGTTAGTTCTTTAGGCAGGATTCACTCAAAAATACGCCCAAAATTGATTATAGTTTCAAATAAAGCCGATATTCACTTTAAAAATTCTTTAGAACAATTTGCGCAAAGAATTGGAGTTGATCTGCAAATAGAGAGCTTAATTGCCGATGATGTGCTCGTATCACTCTACAACAAAGCAAAACTGGTTCTCTACGCGCCATATCTCGAACCCTTTGGGTTAGTGCCACTAGAGGCTATGGCGTGTGGAACGCCTGTCGTTGCAGTAAAAGAGGGCGGCGTACGAGAGAGTGTGATTCACAACAAAACGGGCATTCTTACGCAACGAGATGGGGGTATGTTTGCCGAAGCTGTTAGGGGGCTTCTCTCTAATGAGGAAAAAATGAGAGATATGTCTCAAAAAGCAATCGAATGCATTGATGATTATTGGACCTTAGAGAAAGCCGGAAAAAGACTGATGTGGCATATCACTCGTGTTGTAGACGAGGAAGCGGAGCGAACAACGTATCCGATCGCGTAGTTCCAGAGCTTGGTGCCAGTGGTGGCGTTGAGATCGTAGACATTGAGGTCACAGCTCCCAAGGCACAAAAACAACGACGATGGGAGGAGAATCCAGGCCGCCTTGAGCCGTGTACTTCCGTTTTTAACTCATTGTTTGGTGTACTACCTGCTACGGCACTATAGACCGGTGTAATATGCGTTATGGTGGAACATCATCGTATAGGTCTGTGCTGGCTAGAACAGTCGTTAGCCGCACGAAGTCTAGCGCAGGTCGGACGCTCGGTGTTAATATTCCCGCGCCAACAACACAATCCAAACGCGAGGCCCAAATGCGTTATCGCTCTCTTGTGAGAAAACCGCTGAAGAATCGTATCTCGCTCGCGGTAAATTCTTTGATGACAAAAAGGATCGCGGTGTAGGCGGCAGCGCAAGTCATGATTAGGCGGAGATATTCAAAAATCCTGAGGCGTGCCATACTAAAACAAACGACGATATCACGATCGATGCAAGGATGCTTTTTAAGATGAAGCCAAAATCCACACCAAGCATCATATATTGAACAGAATAAATCGCTGTAACTCCGAAAACAAAGCTGTAGCCCACTAGCGCAGCCGCAGCCGCAGCTATGATGCCAAAATATGGGACGAGGACGAGATTAAGTCCGATGTTTAATGTCGCACCCAGCATCCACATCACGCCGATAATCGCAGTCTTTTTTTCAAAAGTGAGCACGATGACTTGTATACTGAACACCCCAAACAGCACAGAGCTAAGCGCGGTGAACAGCGTGATCAGATAGCCGTTCGCAGCGATTGCAGGGGTAGTTAGTACCATCAGTATGGGTTTCGATAGAATTGAAAGCACGAACGCTGCGGGCACGGCAACTGCGAGGAAGTATTTTATGGAGCCCCGATAATCGTCTTCACCTGAGCTAGTTGGTCTATGTCGTAATACTAGTAGATGGCTGCGGGAGCTAGAATCATAAAGGGCATCGCGAAAAGACGGATCATCCGCCGACAGACTCGAGAGCTATCTCTAATAGAGCTTCAACCATATCTCACTATCAAAATCATCGTATTAAGAGCCCTTGTAAATCCCATAGATAAGCTTAAACTCTTGAACGGTGACGCCCCGCAGCGCAAGCATAATGCTCAAATAAATTACCGCGGCAAGTGCGATCGATGCCAATATGCTGACGAGCCCCGAGGGATTCCACAAGAATAGAAGTAGAGCCATAATAACAGAGGCGCAGAAGCTCTTCACGATAAATGCGCCATTCAGATCGAACTTGAAATATCTAAACGAGTAGAATGTCGTCAACCCGAAGGCGAGGAGGAATGCGAGAAAAGTGGTCAGTGCAGCTCCTATAAGGCCCAAATAGGGAATAAGCACTAGGTTTAAACCGAAATTCAACACGGCAGCAAGTGTCCATATCGTGCCAATGACTGCAGTCTTCTTTTCTAACGAGAGTACCATAACAAATACCGTGTACGCTCCAATGAGGGCAGTTCCTGCGGCAACAAACGGAGTGACTAAGTAACCGTTTGCCGCGATCTGCGGCGTGGTCAACACGAGCAAAATAGGCTTTGATAAGACGGATAAAGCAAAAACGCAAGGCAATGCTATCCCCGCATAGTACTTTGATGTATACGTGATAATCGTGCGGACATCTGCTAGGTTATTCTCATCGTAGTGTTTTGCTAGCACCGGAAAAAGCAATGGCAGCGGTGCTGCTATCATGGTAATCGTCGTCCCCGCAGTGTATGCCGGCGAATAATAGCCTACCGCTGCGGCACCCAAGAAAAATAGGATAAGATAACGATCGCTTGAATTTGCGACCCAACCCGATAAGGTTCCGGGCAATAATGGTACGCCATAAGCGAGGTGTTGTCTGACGTCCGTAAACTTAGGTATAGTAAAACCGATCTGCGCGACGATGAGACCGATCATGAGGGCGAAACTTACAAGCTGCTGGATTAAGAGTGCTATTACAGCGCCCTCCAGTCCGCGCCCCGAAAGGACAAAATAAGCTATCAGGGCCGTATTTAGGTACGCATTAAAGATGAGTGCAAAAGAGTATAGCTTGATCTGCTGGTACGTTACAAAATACTGCGTTACAAAATAGATCAGACACGCGATTAGGATATTTGGTATAAGCAGCAGAGCTATGGTGAGGTTGTTGCCAAACAAGCTTGCCGCGATTTGTGGTGCAAACAATAAGAACAGCCCAGAAACGATCAAGCTCACCGCGAAAACGATGAATCCCATGGAGTAGAATATCTCTCGGATTGCATGTTTGTCCTTCGCAGCCGCGCCAAACCGAGTAAGTGAATTTGGAAGCCCTAAACCCACAAGCGTGGGCAATAGGCCGGTTGTAACCATAATCAAAGCCCAGGCGCCATAGTCAACTATGGGCAGGGTCTTCGTTAGAACAGGGAGCAGAATAATATTGCTTAGATATACAAGCGGGGATACTATCGAGCTCAATCCAATTCGCCGAGCAATGAGTGTGTATTTTTCCATGTACTTGGCCCGCTACGTAGTCAAGCGATCTGCCGTTTGACCATTGTGGTCGGCGGTATTTTTTTTGACCTGCCAGTGTCATGCAACACCTTTGCTAAGCCATAAAAATAGTGGAGTCGAAGTTTGAGCCGTCGTCGGATTTTAGTTTTCTCTAAGTAATCTCATCTCTGCAACGTTCTTAACTCTCTCGGGCAACATCACTGACCTTCCAGAATGTAGTTGGAATAGCGTATTTTTGCCCTCTTCACGAAATGCAACGATATTTGACTGTTTATTCTGTTTACAATCAAATTACAAATGCTCATTGCTTCGATATAGACGTTCATCAAAACTAAGAAGGGACAGCAAGAAACAAGGGGGCAGTAAGGAAACTTCAGCGTTATGAGACCTACATAAAGAACTGAATCTCGGTGACGGCGCTGCTATCTGATTCGAAGGTTGACTGGTGCTTGCTAGAAGTTCTTGGATATAAGGATTCCTGTTCTAAAGTAGATCTGCCAGACTCGGTAACAAATGAGCTAATGAGGCGAGCGGTTTGCACTATATTGTCCGAAAGGCACATCCAATGAATAGCGACTGCCTTTGGGCCGATCAGTTGCCATTTATAATTACGTGGCGCGGTATTGCATATCTAAACCCGCTCAACCGAGCTAGAATTTCAGATTCGCGTCATCTGCATTGACCATCTGCCAGCCAAGTGGTAAACTGGGGAACAGTAACCGACCAAGCGACACTTAGGAAGAACGTAATGACGTACTGATCGCTTACACTTAACGTCCAAGTCGACACGCTGGTAGGCATAAGAGGTAGGCCGTGTTTTACATACGCCTTTAGCTCAGCGAAACACGGCAAGGTCATCCCGACATCTCTCAGGACATAATAGGTCGAGATCAGGGCTATGAGTAGCAAGTTGATCAGATATCCAAAAGCAGCTCCGGCGAGTCCCAGACTAAACACTACGAACGCTGCGACGAGTGCAGCGTAGTGCATGGCCGAAAGCAACGAGACAATCGATATCGTTTCGCCGGTTGAAATGTCTGAAATGAGTCTGCAGCACGACGTTGTAAGAGGCCACAAACGGGATTAACGACAATAAGAGGGCAACGGTGCGATTATTGCCGAGCAAATTTGCAGCGATCGATTGTTCAAACAAGAGGAGAAAGAAACTCACAGCAAGACCTGCACCCAGAACAACGAGAGCGATAGGGCGGCACTCTTCACGTATGTCATCTTTGTTTGTTGCCGGAGCTAGAAACCGGACCATCGAATTCGGTAGGCCTGAAGTTACAAGCATTGGCACAAGGCCGGCTGTAACGACGATTAACGACCAAATTCCGTATTGCTGAATTGTCAGGATCTTCGTGAGGGCGGCAGCAAGATGATAGGACTGAACGCCACAACCAGGTTGGTTAGTCCTGGCAGCCCGATTCGCTTGACCAAAAGCTCGAAGTCTTCACGTTACACCAAGAAACGATAAATTAAGTCAGAACCACGCGCAGCCGGCCCCACAGCCGCGTCCCTTTCGGTTCCGTGATTGTTCCGAGGCTCTCTGGCGCCGTACCGTCGCGGTTTAGCTCGAGGATCTCCTCAATCGCTTAGGAATGCGCCGTTGTCGGGCTCATCTGCACTCCATTTGCTGCTGAGCGCGTTGCTCACGAATGAAGACTTCCGCGTGAATTTCGCCGACTAGCTGGTACCGCCGCGAAGATTTACAAAACGACGCATAATGGCGCACTCGCGTTTTTAGTCGTGCCTAATCGTAAGGGCTTAAATGGTCATACAAGCGAGTTAGATACCGACGTGTATAAACGGAGCCTTGACATGACACAGTCCGTTCATTGCAAAGTTTGGTTTTTTTTATCTATACTCAGAAGCAGCTAGGGAGCTGCTGCAAGCACGCGGAGGCAAGTCAATGATCAAAGAATAAACTTGTCCAAGGTACCGTTAAGTAAAGTTATGTGCTTTTTCACTAAACGAGAAAAGCAATCGAAAATCGGGGCGAAAAAATGGTCAGGAACGACTGCACAGAAATAGTCAAGAAAGAATTTGATTTTGGGTGGAAAGCAGGTGGTTTTGCACGCCCAACCGACTTGCTGGCTTTGGAATGCCAACAAGGGAGCATCCTTGATATAGGCTGCAGTACGTGCCTACTATACAGTTTTTTGAGTCAAAGAGGATGGACAGGGAGGTATGTTGGCATTGATGTGCGACGGTACGAAGGTTATCCGTACCCAATAGGTGTCGAGCTCGTGATAGGGGATGTACCTACACTCACCTTTCCAAGAACCGACACCGTGATTTTGTATAACCTTTTAGAACACGTAGAAGACCCATATGCTTTATTGAGCAAGTCTGTTGAGAGTTGCCAAAAGAACGTCCTCGTGAATGTTCCAAAGAGAAATGAGGCGCTCTGGGAGCATGGAGTCGTTGACTACCATCAGCTGGATAAAACACATCAACATTGTGGTTTTTCAAAGGAAGAGCTGAATAAGATCGTGCGCTTGAGTGGGGGGAAGATCCGAAGCTACAAGGACATAAAGAAAGTCAATGTGACAGTGGGTATATCTTTGTGGAACAGTCGAATACCGAAAGGCGTGGTCCTTTTTCTTTCCAAGATCTTCTCATCGAGAACCTTCTACCGTGAAATATGGTGTGAAGTAGTAAAGGATGACGACAAGGGCTTAAAATAGATCAGGAGAGAACATGTGCGCACGCGACGGCGGGGTTGCTGAATTCCGAGGTTAGTTAAGAAAGACGTTTTGATTTGTTCTGCAACCGGCTCCGATAAAAGGTTGACAGTCTACGAGGCAGGACCGACGTGACGCTTGTGGCGGTGATCGTCTTGCCGAATGCCACACCTCTCTAAGAACAAAAATCCTAAAGGCGATATCTGCAGAAAAACGAGATGCTTCTCTCCCCCATCGTATCCCTATTCTGCGACCCTGAGGAACAAACCTCCCGCGTGTCGGACGGACGATATGTTTTTTCTCCTTCACAGGAAATCTGGCGTAGCAAACACAACGTTTAAATGAATGAGGGCACACGAGAACGCAGTGCAGCGCATATCGATCGTCGGAACCGGGTCCGTTGACCCCAGCACTGCCGTGTGCTTTGCGTCGAGGGCTACGACGTTATCGCCTCCACACGCAACGACAGGAATTCATTTGATTGGTTATTGAATGCGCTATGGCGAACTTAGACTCACGAACAATATGTGCGTTAACGCTATCATTCATCGTCATAACGGACATTTTCATTATCCTCGACATTCCTATTTTAAGACAGGTCTTTGGCTTTGCCCTGCTCACCTTCCTACCAGGGTTCTTGATAATTCGAATACTACGGTTTGGCAAAACTTCTTTGGAAAAAACGTTGTTTTCGATAGGGCTTAGTATTTCTTTTTTGATGTTTGTTCCGTTGCTAATGAATTTCGCATATCCTGCAGTAGGCATCTCACGTCCGGTATCACTCTTACCGCTCGTTACAACGTTTTCAGTGATCTTAGTTGGATTAAGCCTTGCTGCTTATAAAAAAGGCTCCCTTGACTTGCAGATCAACACAGGAGGATTCAAACAGTTGATTGGCAAGATTAGGGCCCCCCCTGTGCTGGGTGCCGCTTTGATTGGTATGCTTGGCATTCTTGGAGGACTCAGCATGATGTTCTACCTTGATTCGATCTTCTCGTTGCTTTTAGGGCTAAGCATTGCCCTGATTGTCGTCTTAATTATAACCGACAAGGTTTCACCACGTTTTTACCCTCTTTACATTTTGGTAATTGCTATCGCCCTGCAATTAAGCCGCACGCTCTCATCACCGAATATATTTGGAACTGATGCTATGTATGAGCTTTATTTTTCCAACCTCGTGAAAGTTGGCGGGGTTTGGAATCCAAGTTTTTCGGTAGTAACTACAAATATCAGTGACTATTATGCGATGCTCAGCGTTGCCGTATTACCGAATGTCTATTCCATTTTGCTCAATCTAGACACTGTTTGGGTATTTAAGCTGATCTACCCCTTTATAGTCGCTTTCGTGCCTTTAGGACTGTATGAGATCTTTAGGACGCATGTAAAATTCAGCAGTAAATGGGCATTTCTCTCTGTGTTTCTCTTCGTGTCTTTCTATGCGTTTTATGGGTCGCTGCTCATTGTCACCCGACAGGAAATCGCGGAGCTCTTCTTCGTGTTAGCAGCAATTCTAATTATGAATACGTACTCGCAAGCATGGAAAAGATCTGTGCTGCTCATAGTATTTATCAGCAGCATGGTAGTCTCTCACTACTCCACAACTTACGTATTCTTCTTGTATCTTGTCGCATTCTTCGTGGTATCCGCATTTGTAACATCAAGGACGACACAAAAACGGGTCAAATCAGCAATATCCTCCACTATTGTCGTTTTAGCCGTCGTTATCGCTTTTGGCTGGTATCTGTTTGTAGGTGCCGGATCATCTTATCGAGGATTTCTAGTGGTCGCTACCAATGCAATCTCCGCCGACTTTTTGGCCGTAAGTAGTAATCCTCTTGTCATATCTGGACTCGGAAGCACCGCTCCAGGTTTGTCGCTTATAAACCTGCTGGCGCATTACTGGCAGCTTTTAATAGAGGCATTACTCGTGACCGGACTAGTTTCTTTGATATGGCGGCGTAAAACTCCGAAAATGAGCCCCCAACTCCTTGTGTTTTCGCTGATCAGTCTCTTCTTGCTGTTAATTGTCATAACGGTGCCGTCCATCGGGGGCGCCATAAACACTTGGAGAACATATATGTTCGCCTTGTTCTTTTTAGCTCCTTGCTGCATATTAGGCATAGAAGTTGTGGTCGAGACGGTCCCTGGCTGGCTTGGCGCGAACAAAGGTCTAATACTCAAGCTAACATCAGTAGCTTTGATTGTCGTCTTCGTGCCCTATTTTCTTTTCAATTATGGTTTCGTTCAGGAAATTGCCGAACATCCTGCAAATTACGCTTTCTTACCGACACAAAATCCGAACGGACGAGCTATCGTGTACTCTGACAATGCGAGTTGGTCCTATATGGATCCCGGAAGTGTGCCAACTCAAGAAGTTTGGGCGAGTACTTGGCTCTCAGGCTCCCTTGGTCAATCTACGGTCTGGGCAGATTGGCTCAGAGCGCCCGAACTGTCTGCCTACGGGCACATCTCTCCCAACTCTATCGTAATTCTCTCGAATAGCACCGCAAAGTACATCTCGAGTAATGAATACGTCTACTTCGGGGCTGCAAACGTCGAACAACACAGTGTCGCAGTGCTACCAAACTCTGGCGTCAATACAGAATTGAACATCTCATCATTTCCTGAACTAACCGCTGCAAGCAGAGTTTACGATAACGGTCTTGCCGAGGTCTATTATACCCAGTAGTGGTAGCAAGCAAGCAGATACCCAAATGTGTGCCTTGAAGTAGTGACACCCTTTCTGAGACTGAGCGCCCGTGTTACTAATGCATTTGGAAAACAATGAGCGGCGCGATGGCGATCGTTCGAGCAGCAATTCCCTCTTCACAAGCGTTCGCAGTGACGTTACTGGCCTGCATAATCGGAGCGAAAAAGATGATGCGTAAACTCTGATCAAAAGTCATGGCGGGCCATCGTTTTCCAAAGCAAGTCGCTTTTTTGCGAGATATTCGAGTAATTCCCGCTTCAAGTCGTCTCGTTCGAGTGCGAAGTCGATCACCGCCTTCAGGTACCCAATTTTATCCCCCGCATCATATCTCACTCCGTCGATCACGTACGCGTAGACTTGGCGTTCATTCAACAGTAGGCGAATCGCATCGGTTAGCTGCAGCTCACTCCGCGCGGAACGGGGCACCCGTTTTATGCAATCAAACAGGTCCGCGGTCATCACGTACCGTCCGACGATGCCTAAATGGGAGGGGGCCTCTTGCAGGGTTGGTTTCTCGATTACGTCACTCAAGCGGTAGAGCGAATGATTCACCGCCTCCCCTTTTATAATGCCGTAACTCGATATTTTTTCTTCCGAGACACGCTCTACAGCAAGGATAGGGTTCTCGTACCGTTCGTAGAGAATTCCGAGTTGCTTTGTACACGGAACCGTTGACTTTATGATGTCATCACCCAGCAGCACCGCAAAAGCATCACTCCCGATATGTTTCTCTGCCTTCAAAACGGCATCTCCGAGCCCTTTTGGCTCTTTCTGCCGTATGTAGTGAATGTCCACTAAGGTGGATATCGTCCGTATCTGCTCAAGTTGTTCATGTTTGCCATCGTGGGCCAGATGATTTTCGAGCTCGGGAGAGAAATCAAAATAATCCTCGATCGTTCTTTTGCCCCGCCCAGTGATGATGATAATATCGTCAATTCCCGAAGAAACTGCCTCCTCGATTACAAACTGTATGACGGGCTTATCCACAATCGGCAACATCTCTTTTGGCTGCACTTTCGTGGCGGGAAGAAAGCGCGTGCCTAACCCCGCTGCGGGTATCACCGCTTTTTTAATCATTTTGCCCTTTCTCATCGGAGGAGGTCGTTGTAATTCCCGCTCGTCCGAAGACGTAACACCTTGCTCGATGCGTGAACGTTGTGCGATACGCTGTAAATTCTTCCCCCAGGCATATCATCAAGCGCCTCTGATTACTTTCGCAGCCGCGCCATACATTCAAGGGGCAACTATAAAGAAAGCCTTGTCATGGCATGCCGTTTCGCACTTTGGTGCGAAGTAATGATGATGAGTCCGTTAAAGACTTTTTGATTTGTTTTTGCAATCGTCTCCGATAATCGCCTACTTGGGAGGATCGACATTGGCTTGTGGCGGTGATCGTCTTGCTGAATGCCAAGCCATTTCAAAGAACATCATACAAGTGCGGTATCTGTAGAAAAACGAAACGCTTCTTCTCGCACGGCGCTCCAACAATACCACCGTGAGGAATAAGTCTATTGCGTTGACATCAGACGGTACCCTCTTTTTTCCGCCTTAAAAGGAAATCTGGCGTCGCGTAAACACAACTTTTAAATGAATGACCACACACGAAAACGCTGTGCAGCGCATATCAATCGTCGGAACCGGGTACGTTGGCCTAAGCACGGCGGTTTGCTTTGCTTCGAGGGGCTACGACGTTATCGCCTCTACGCTCAACGAAGATAAGGTGCGCATCATCAATGCCAAGCGAGCCCCCTTTCACGAACCAGGGATGGATGAAGCGGTGCGAACAAGCATCGAATCGGGACACCTACGCGCTGAGACTGATCGTTCTGAAGCAGTGCGTCAAACTGAGGTTACGTTTCTAACCGTAGGCACACCGGACAAAGCTGACGGCGCCGTCGACCTGCGTTACGTTATTAACGCGAGCGAGGACATTGGGCGTGCATTAAAACGGAAGAACGCCTACCACTTGGTTGTGGTCAAAAGCACCGTAACGCCCGGGACGGTACGAGGCCCTGTCAAGGCCGCTCTCGAAGAAGCCTCGGGACTTGTTGCAGGGCGTGATTTTGGCCTGTGCATGAATCCGGAATTCCTCCGGCAAGGATCAGCAATTCGAGACACGCTGCACCCCGGTCGTGTGGTAATTGGAGAATATGATAAGCGCTCGGGCCAACGGCTGGCAGATCTGCTCGAGGATTTTTACGGGCCTGATATCCCTATACTCAGGATGAGTCTTGAGTCGGCAGAGATGGTCAAATACGCGAGCAACACCTTTCTCGCGATGAAGATTTCCTATGCAAATTGAAATGGCAAATATTTGTGAGCGGGTCCCTGGCGTCGATGTCTCCGAGGTGATGGCAGGCGTGGGACTGGACGAGCGAATCAATCCCAAATTCCTCAATGCCGGGGCGGGTTTCGGGGGCTCATGCCTACCCAAGGATACAAAAGCGCTGTGCAAGTTCGCTGAGGCCCAGGGCTATTCAGCGCCTTTGCTGAGGGCCACGCTGGCGGTAAATCAAGCGCAAGCCGCCCACGTCGCCCAGCTCGCTCTCGCAACGCTCGGGGAACCACGGGACAAAAAAGTGGCCCTCCTCGGCCTCGCTTTCAAGCCCGATACCGATGACCTACGCGAAGCCCCATCCCTCACCGTTGCCCGCGCACTCTTGAAGGTGGGCGCGCACGTGAGCGCGTTCGACCCCGTGGTCAAGCGGATAAGTCTACCTGGCTTTGAAGGGCTTGAGTATTCGCCCTCAATTTCAGAGTGCCTCGCAGGAGCGCATTGCTGTATCGTTTTGACCGAGTGGGAGCAGTTCAAGCGGCTGACGCCGGACGATTTCATTCAATCCATGGCGACACCGGCGGTGATCGACGCCCGGCGTATTTTTGATCCCCACGAGTTTGGGCGCCGCCTCACGTTTCTCGCAATTGGTGTGGGACGCGATTTAGATGTCGGCGGCGCGTCTGTGCGCGATAACGATAAATGAATACGACGTACGTAGAACTGTCGCCCCCTTCACAGCACTTTTCGCTTCCGCTCCGTTTCGGTGCATCGGCACTGTTGGTCATGATGGCTATCTACGAGCACCAGTTACGGTGCCTGCTGTAGTCACAATGTGATCAACGTACGTTCGTAAAAGAATACTCTTTAGCGAGCGTCCCCACGCGAATACCGGCGATATTGCGATCGCCAGAAGCATGTGGTTTTTCAAAAGGTGCGCGGTACTGGCTTATACCGATCTGTTGTATTTGCGGCTAAACGTAAGCCGCGTATCCAACGTGCACTATGTCAACTCTCGGTTTCTTCTGAATAGTAAAAAAATGCGAGCGCAGCTTACTCAATCATACCCCTTCAGATATGGGCAAGCTTTTTATGTTTGAAAAATATATCAAATTATTGACAATATTTTACAATATTGATAAACTCTGTTAATATGGATATATTTCACTAACTATTGATGTGGGTTGCAGCACATGAGAGGCGCAAGATGAACGCGAATGGTACAATACGAGGCTTGGACATGATCGGCGCAGTAATAGCGTTCGTTTTCGTCGCTATCGTTGCGTGCGTATTTGATCCGATAGTAGATGCACTTTTAGCCATTTTTTCCTAAAAGAGATGAACTTCACGCGCTCTGAGAGGCGGCCCCATCGAAAACGTCCGCGTCCGACGCCTGTTTGAATGCACATCTCACCAGCCCAAACCACTGACGAATGCCCGTAAATTCAGAAACAGGCCTCAACAAAAGCCTTTTTGTTCTACAGTAAGCTCTTGGACCGTCTTGTTACAAGTAGCGTTTTATCGTTTTTGAATAGCTATCCTTAGTGTTTTGCGACGCCGAGGCTGCCCCGTCCGGACCTCTCTTTTCACCGAGTGTACTGTTCCACATTTTGTGCGACGGGTAGGGGCCCGTCGTTCATCTCCATTTTTTTGACGCCAGCAGCGGCAGGGAAGCGTGTAGCAGATATTTTTATAGGTAGCTCCACGTTTAATCATCAGAGCCCTGACCTCTGGGGGAACAAAATGATTCTCACCGAAACACAGCGTTTTGTGTACAGTCTCCTCGCGCTTACGTTTGTCACCATCGCTCTTTTGGCATTACTGAACGTCTACTCGATCGAGATCTTCCTCATACTCATTATCATTGAATTCCTCGCGCTCGTCGAACTTACCAAGCCCTCGGTGATCAATCTGGCGTGGAGAAGCAACATCGCCATGTTTGTCGTTATTTGCGTCATCGTGTTCGCCATCATCCTGTATCAACGAACAGCGATGATACTGCAATGAATTCGAGTACGTTATCCGGGGGCCGTGCGGGTATCGCTGACTTAGTTTTGCCGCTTATGTGCCGATACCAATCGTCACGCACGTAGAGCGGCTGCCCCGTCACTCGACGGGCGAAACAGACGGTCCGACCCGTTGAGGGGCTGCACGCACATCTTCTATCCCCGGCAGCGCGTCTTGCGCCCTGCATAGCTCCAAGAAACGCCCGCTCTCCCCGGCGGTGAGCGACGCCCAGTCACCCGTCTCTACTACGCGTCCGTTCTCAAGCACGTAGATGACATCAGCGTTGCGGATCGTCGAGAGACGGTGGGTGATGGCGACGATGGTGATGCCGCCGTGCAGCGCCTCAATCGCCCCTTGAATGCGCCGTTCGTTCTCCGAGTCCAAGTTGCTCGTCGCCTCATCAAGAATCAACACGCTCGGCTTCCTGAGCAACGCACGCGCAAGGGCTAGCCGCTGCTGCTCCCCGCCCGACAAGCGCACCCCCCGGTCGCCGAGCACCGTCTCCATCCGATCGGGAAGCTTCGCGACAAAATCGTCAGCGGCGGCTAAGCGAAGCGCCGCACCCAGCTTATCTTCGGTCGCCCCCGGATACGCCCAGAGTAGGTTCGCGCGCACGGTGTCGTTAAAAAGAAACGTCTCTTGTGCGACGTAGCCGATGCACCCCCGCCACGCGTCCAGCCGTTCGGCATCGAGCGGCACATCATCAATCAGCACCGCACCCTCTTGCGGCTCAATCAGCCCCATAATAAGGTCGGCGAGCGTGCTTTTCCCGGCGCCTGACGTGCCCACGATAGCGGTCATCTTTCCCGCGTCGACTGTAAGGTTGATGTGCGCAACCGCCGACTGACCGTCACCGGCATAAGAAAACGACACGTCCCGCAACTCGACGCGCCGCCGCAGCGTGACATCGTGCGGCCGGGCAATCTCGCGCTCTGCTTCTGCTTCGCAGCGGGCCTTGATATCTACGACGTTCGCATACGACGGCAGCATGTTAACGACCGCCTGGTAGTTGAGCTGGAGGGCGTTGAACTGAGGTATGATCATGAAGAACAGGTACAGCAGCACCAGCGCCGTGGCACCGGGCAGGTGCAAAACGTCGATAAGCGCGATCAGCGCCCCCGCGAGAATCACCACTGAGCCGACGTTGACCAGCAGCTGGCTGGTGTTCACGTTGCGCACATAATCCACGTAGTCTTTCATGATGCGCGCGTTGAGGTTTGAAAAGCGCGCCATATTGCGTTCCTGCGCACCATAGCTCTTCACGGTCTTCATGCCGTCCAGGTGCTCGGTCACCGCCCCGTAGAGGCCCCGCATATCCGCGGAAAGCGCCTTACCCCTTTCGCGCGAGACTGAAATCTTGTTTTTCAGTCCAAAGATAAGGACGATGCCACAGAGAACCACGGCTGCGGTCGTTACCGCCGAGAGGAGCCAGGCCACGACGACGTACGCGACCAGCACCATCAGGCCCGCCAGCGCCTGGAACATCTGCTGTGTCCCATAGCTCACTCGATCAACCTCGGAGGTCAACGCGTGGGTGAAGGTCGAGGCACGATTGCGCGTGAAAAAGAGCCAGTTTGTGCCGACCACCGCTGCGTAGAGTTTTTGCCTCAATTGAGTTGCGAAGTCAAGCTGGATTGCGTAACCGAGATTGTTTTGCCAGCGTGTGAGGAGAAAATAGAGCGTCATGATCACGACATAGACGCCCAACACACTCACCAGTGTGAGGGGCAACCCGAAAAAGGCAAAGGCTGTGGAGGCATAGTGCGCGACGCCTGCAGTCGCCCCTTGCCCCGTGTTGAAGCCTACCAGCTGCAAAAGCGGCAGGAGCAGGAGGAGTCCGATGCCTTGCGTAACGGAGAGGCACGCGCCGAGTGCTGTGGCTAGCGCCACCTTCGTGCCCTCGTCATTCCATAGCGCGGAGAGGTAACTCCAAAACCCACCGCTTTGTGCGCGCACCGATAGCTGTGCGCGCAGTCTCTTGCTGAGTGTTTCGCCACTCATAGTAACATCTGCACCGTTAACCGTATAGCGTGACCCCCGTAGTGACCCTTAGCTTTCGCAAGGAGCCCTCTCGCTTGATTAAGCTAAACTAAGTAAACAAGATCTGTACAAGTTTATATACCAAATTGCGGTAGGTCAAATCTCGTTTACTAAGACGTCGCTTAAAAAAAACGTGCCTACCTCGCGCTCAGCAAACCGCATCTGGGGAACTGAAATATAGTCCTGGCCGCTCTTCGCATCCGGACGCCTAAGGAGCGTTTTTATAGTGCTTTGAAGATAGAGACTAATCGGCGGATTACCACGTAGTCTTTTTCGCTCATCGGGGCACGCATGCGCGGTTTCAGACGAAAGGCTCAACTTACGTGCATTCTCTCAGCGATTTTGCTCGTTCTTACGGCAGGATATGCGTCGGCGCAGAGCTTCCCGTCGCAGACCGAGCTGAATACCGCACAGAGCGGCGGGTTTGACTTTCCCACCCAGCTGCCGCTGTTCGCGTCACTCGCCGCTGATGCGAACGGCATCATAGCGAACGTCACCACAGGCAACTTCTCCAACGCGAGCGCGCTGCTTGCCCACTACAACAGCACCATCAAGCAGATCACCTCGTCAGCGAACGCTTCACAGCAGGGCACGACCATCGGTGCCTTGGACGCGTCACAGGGTTCGTTCACGCTTCTCATCGCTAACGCACAACGTTTCAGCGTGCTTAACGCCACTGAAGCGCCGCTCCTCGCGGCAGCACCGCGCGGCAACGCATCCATCGCAAACGCGCTCGAGATGCAGGCGCTCGGCAACGCCCTCACAGGGCTCCCGGGAACAATCAGCGGGCAGAACGCCGATATCTACGCTGTTGCAGTTCAAAACGGGCTCAACCTCGCTCCGTACGGCAACGCCACGGCGCCCTTGAGCGCGTACGCCGCGCAGGTGAACGGTCGCGTCGCCAATGTCACCGGGGCGGTCTTCGTGACCCCGACCCTGACGCTCACCGAGAGCGCGCCAAACGCGACCTACGGCGACACGCTCGTGCTCGCGGGCGGCCTCAAGAGCGCTCAAACGGGGGTGTCCAACGTCACGGTGGACGTGCACGTCGATAACAGCACCGTGGCAACCGTGTCGACGGCCGCGAACGGGTCGTACGCGTATGGGCTCCCCATCCTCACCATCCCGGCAGGCGCCCATGTCGCGTCCGTCGGATACACGCCCGTTGGCGCGCCCTACAAGCCCACGCAAAGCGCTCCGGTCAACTTCTCGGTTGCCGCGTCGCCGGTGAACAACACGCTGAGCTTCCTGTCGTCCGGCATCGCTCTAGGCAGCAACGTGCAGGCGCGGGGAGCGCTTACCACGGCGACCGGACCAGTTGCCAACGCTACGGTGGTGCTCTCCATAGGCGGCAGTAATGTTGCGAGCGCCCAAACCGATCAGAACGGCAGCTATTCGTTTTCCGTATCGTCCCTGCCGCTCTACCTGTCAGCAGTGCCCGGCGGCACTACTGCGTATACGGTCTTTGACCCGAGCGGCCAGCCACTCGCCTCCGCCGCCAGCGCCGCGGTGAATGTGCCAGCTGATTTAACCGGCCTGTTCGGCATCGTCGTCGCGTTCGTGCTCGTCGTGCTCTTGATCGTCTTCCTGTACCGCGGCGGGTATCTACGGCGCGCGCCCGTTGAAAAAGAGAGGGTAGTCGCTCCCGTTCTGCCGCCGGCGAGGGAGGCACGACCCATCGTCGTGCCGGTTCCCGTCTCCCGCGTAGCCGAAGCGCCACAACGGATCAGCGACTGGGACAAGGTTCTCAGCGAGGCCCGTGAAGCGTTTGCTCGTGCTGACGACGAGAGTGCTACGAAAGCGCTGTTTGAAGCGGCCGTGACGTCGCTCGCGGTAGTGGCGCACGTCCGGATTGCCGCGCACATGACACACTGGGAGAAGAGCTGGGCCGTCGCTGCGGCCTTCCGTGACACAGAAACGCGCCTTGAGCTGCGGCAGTTGACCATGGCGTACGAACTCGCTAACTTCGGTGATCGCACGCTCACGCAGTCGCAGCGCGAGGCCGCCTTGAGCGCCTTTGCGTCCCTTCGCGGCCACGTCAGCGGCGCACAGGGGCGGACGTGAAGCTGAGCTACGCGCTCATCGCGGCAATCGTCATTGTCGCGCTCCTCATCAGCGTGCCGATCCTCAACACGACTAAGGAGGACTTCAGCACGTACAACACCGCGTGGAACGGCGCCTCAGACGCAAAGGCCCTCGCCTCCAGCGACGGCTACACGACGAGCTCCGTCCTTGCGCTCAGCGAGATCGGGACCACGGGCGATGGCGTGCTCTTCATGCTCAACCCGAACAGCTCAGTGGGCTTCTCCGCAAGTGACGTGAGCACCCTCCAGTCCTTCGTCCGAAACGGCGGCGTTCTCGTACTCGCCAATAACTTTGGCAACGGCAACGCCGTGCTCAGCGGGCTCGGGGTTTTGGGTGAAGCGCGCTTCAACGGCTCACTCCTCGAGGACAACGTGAGCAAGGGGGTCAACGCGGCGCTCCCGCTTATCACGGACGTCACCGCATCGGGCCTCACCGCCGGCGTGCACGAGCTCTACTTCAACTACGGGACGGCCCTCGACGTATCAGGCACTAACGTCACGGTGCTCGCGCGAAGCGCGCCGACGAGTTACCTACTGGCTCCCGCAGGCGGCAACGCGACGGTCAACGCGACCACCGGCGCGCACCCGGTCCTTGCCACGCTCGACTACGGCAACGGACACATCGTCCTGCTCTCCGACCCGAGCGTGTTCAGCAACGACATGCTCGGCCAGGCGGACAACCAGCAGCTCCTGACGAGCATGTTCGCGAACCTCACGGGCGGCAACACCGCCGTGCCGATCATGTTCGACGAGTCGCACTTCGCGTCTCCGCCCGTGTTTAGTCTCCTCTATGACCGCATCAACGCAGACGATACTGTAAAATACACCGTAGTCGTTCTTTTTAGTGCGGCCTTTATAATCGGCATCAACGCGACAGCACTCGTGCGGCGGCGGCAGCGCAATGATATGGGCCCCGCGCCGAACGAAGTGCCCGTGAACGAAGAGGCCGTAATCACTGATATCGTCAGGGCTCACCCCGAATGGCGCCGGTCGCGCGTCAAGGGGTTCCTGAAACAACTACAGCAACGGCGGAGGATACGGCGTGACAAGTGAAAGTGACTTAAACGGCGTCACAGTGCCGCTCGACATCGGCATGGTCGCCGACACGGCGCAACGCATCAAGGACGAGCTCCATCGTGTGATCGTGGGAAAAGACGAGCTGATAGAGACACTTTTTTCGTGTCTCCTCGCTGAGGGGCACATCCTCGTTGAGGGCAACCCGGGTCTTGCTAAGACGACGATAACGAAGTTGTTCGCGCAAACGCTGGGCTGCACGTTCAACCGCCAGCAGTTCACGCCCGACATGCTCCCCACGGACATCATCGGGAGCTACGTGTTCGACCAGAAGACCAGCGAGTTCTACGTGCGCAAGGGGGGCATCTTCGCCAACATCGTCATGGTCGATGAGCTCAACCGCGCAACGCCGCGCACGCAGTCCGCCCTTCTCGAGGCGATGGAAGAACGTAACGTCACGATCGAGGGCACGACGTTCCCGCTCGAAAAGCCGTTTATGGTCTTAGCCACGCAAACGATGGTCAATATCGAAGGCACCTTCCCCCTTCCAGAGGTGCAGCTTGACCGTTTCTTCGTCAAAATGACGCTCGATTACCCAAGCACCGACGAGGAACTTCAGATCCTGAACGTGAAACTGGCAGAAACGCTCGCCATCGCCCAGGTCACCGACCGCGAGGCTATCCTTCGCATGATCGACGTCGTCAGAAACGTCTACGTTGACGAGAAGGTGCTTGAATACATCAGGGACATCGTTGTCAGCACCCGCAATCACAAGGATCTCGTGCTCCCGGCAAGCCCGCGGGCGTCGATCGCGCTGCTCGGCTTGTCGAGGGTGCGCGCGGCGATACGCGGCCGGGACTACGTCATACCCGACGACGTCAAGGCGATCGCCTATGACGTGCTCAATCATCGCATGCTCATCTCCTCCGAGTCGGAAATCGAAGGCGTCACGCTCGAAGAGGTGATCGCCTCGATTCTTATGGATGCGCGGCCCTCGCGCTGAGTACCAAAGTAACCCCCCAATAATCATGAAGACCACCCGTCTGACGCACCTCCTCCTCGCACTTGCTGCGCTCTTTATCGCGCTCGGCGCGCTCCTCGATGCGTGGTTCTACGCCGGAGCCGGCTTCGCGCTCGCGCTCTATGTCGTCTGGCGTTTCCTCGCATTCCGGATGGCGATCGCGGCGCTCAACCTTGACGTGCAGCGAAACGCGGACAAGGCCGTGGTGCGACGTGGCGGAACGGTCACCATCGACGTTGCCGTCTCGTCAGCGACGCCCGTCGAGGGGCGCTTTACTGATACGCTGCCTCGTGGCGCCGAGCTCGTGGACGGAACGAACAGCGCCGACCTCGCACTGGCGGCAGGCCAGACGGCGACGTGGCGATATACGCTCTTGATGGCAAGCAGGCAGAGCGCACAGATCGAACGTGCCACCCTCACCGTGACCAACGGCTTGTTTTGGCACACGCTCGAGCTTGGTCCCGCCCCCCGCGTGGCGCAGCAGTCTCCCTACGCCGTTACTATCGAAGGTGGGGCCGGCGGGCCGGGAGGGGCGTCCGGCGTGACGAGCACGTCGGTCCAGTCGCTGTACCGCACGCGCCGCACCGGCAGTGGAACCGACCTCTCGCACATCCGCCCATTCGCGGCGGGCGACCCGCTCAAGCGCATTCACTGGAAGGCGTCGGCGAGGCTCAACACGCTCATGACAAAGGAGTTTCTCGCGGAGGTCGACGAAGCCGCAGGCGGAAGCGCGAACGTCAGCATCATCATCGACCAGGGTGGCACGATGGCCCGCGGGCCCTCCGGCGCCACTGAGCTCGATTTTGCGGTCAACGTCGCGAGCCACGTCGTCAAGTCGGCGATCGCCAGGGGGAACCGGATCGGCCTCGTTACCTATGATGACCAGGGGGTTGCCACGAGCCTCCGGGCCGACTCATCACTGTCGCACGCGTCGAGCGTCGTCAGGTCACTCAACGAGATGGAGCCGGGCATTCCGCTACGCGCCCCGCGCGCAAAGCTCGACATTACGGGAGCCGACGTGGTGCGCGTCAAGCGGCACTTCGCGGCGACCGCAGACGACGAGACCGACGAAGACGTCAGGCACTTCCGGCACGTCGTCTCCTATATGTACGCCCGTGGCGAGGGCTACCTGCACAGCCTGAAGCGCGCCCCGGCTTTTCGCGCGATAGCCGCCTCACTCCTGCGCGCACAGGGCCAATCGAGCATCGTCATCGTTTCTGACCTCGAAAACGACTTTAGCCCGCTTACCGAGGGTGTCCGTCTGGCGACAAGCCGCGGGGCCCGCGTGTACGTCGTCGCCCTCTTTTCGAAGATATTCGAGCAGTTCGCAGATCCGCTTCTCTCGCTTGAGGATGTCTACGCGGCCTACGACGCACACCTGAGGCGCATACGCAAGCTTGAGCAGATCCCCAACGTGAAGGTCATCGAGGCCAACACCGCTGAAGCGCTGCAGCCCGCACTACAGGAGGCGCGAATAGCGTAATGGCACCCAGCGGCATCACTCAGCCCGTCAAAGCGGCGCGTGCACACCCCGCAGAGGCCCTCTTCCTTATTTCAGTGCTGGCGCTCATCGCCCTCGACCTCGCACACTTCACCATAGGGACGTTAGCGGGGGCCGCCGCTCTCGCTGCTTTTGCGGTAGCGTACACAAAGCGGTGGCATAGTGTGAGCTTCGGCTTTTACGGACTGGTAATCGCTGAACTGAGCGCCATCGGTCTGGCGGCGGATCTCACCACCGTCGTAGTGTACCAGGCGCTATGCCTGCTGCTGCTCACGTCGGTCATCGCGCCGTTTCCCCGCCTTGAGAAGCTCCGCACATACGCAATGCCCGCGCTCCTGACGGCCATCGTCGCAGCCGCATCGCTCGTGCCCGGTATTGCTGCCGCGTACGCCAAGTGGCTCACAACGGCCCAGGCGGCGGCGCTGTCAGGAGTCATCTTGCTCGCGGCGGCGTTCGCGCTCGCATGGATGCGCCGACCGGCGCTCGCGCAACGCCCTGTGGAGGCCTGACATGGAAGCGACCGACGATCTTACCTCATATCGCCTTCGAAAGCGCATTCACGAGCTTGAAGCGGAGAACACGCGCTATCAGAAGAACCAGAACCTCGCGCGAAAGTGGGAATTCCGGATCACCGGCGTGGTCCTCCTCGCGATAGGGGCGGTGATAACACTCGTCGCGTACCCGTCGTACAACGGGTCACCCAGCGCCAGCGTCCTTATGATGGTCGGCATCGGTGCGCTGTTCGTCGGCGCCGTCACGGTGTTTCTCAACACGGAGCGTTTCATCAGCCAGAAGGTCGCTGAAGACCTCAACTTGAGCAGCGTCATCGTCGTTGATGACCTGCTGCGCGATCTTCGGGTGAAGAACCGGGGCGTGTATCTGCCGTCATCGATGACCGGCACGAACGTCAAGGTGTTCATACCGCTCAGGAGGGAGTACGAGGTGCCCGCAAAAGTGCACCTCACCGAAGACCGGGCGTTTCTGATCGACTTAGCCAACCCCGCACAGGAGGGCGTGCTGCTTAAGCCACTCGGCTACCATCTGTTTGCGCACACGACCCGCGACCTGAAGGTGGACTGGAGAGACGCCCCGATCGAAACGGAGGGCGCGGAAGAACCTCAGCAGGAACAGCAGGACACACTCGCCGAGAAGCTGCAAGACGTTCTCGTAAAAGGCCTCGAACTCGCCGACAAGGTCGTCGTCTCACAGAGCGACGGCGAGCTCAGCGTGCGCCTCCACAATACGCCGTACATCGGAACGTGTCATTCCGTCAAAGAAGAAGCACCGCAAGTCTGCGAGCAGATTGGCTGTCCGCTTTGTAGCATGATCGCGTGCATCTACACGGAATATGTCGACAAGGAAGTCGTGATTGAGGCCGCGAAGTGCGACGATGACGCGATCACCATTATATGCAAAACGCTGTCTGCAGCGTTGCCAGTGTCACCGACTACGGCGCGAGTGGAACCCCAACCAGCAAAAGGAACGACTTGACTCCTTCACCCATGGCAAATGGCGTTGGCAAAACACATTTTTTTTCTTGCCTTCACTTTCAGCACTCTTGTCGCGGAATTATTACCTGTCGGGCAGACACTCCTTTGTGCAAGCAATCCACCCCAGACTGATACAGGCCAGATTAAGCAGCCCCTCTACAACCTCTTTGCTGCCTACCTTCACACAGTGCCACTAGAAAAGCTTATAGAGAGCGTCGAACAGGCGCGGCGAGATGCGCAGCTCAGGTATGTGGTAATATACGCGGCCGCCTGCAACTATTGCCTCGCAAGGGCCGAACGGCTCGAAGGGTCGTATTTACGAACGTCTGCGCTCGAGCTAAAAGAACAACTTGCCCAGACCCTCGCTGCGATTGTCACATCTATTCTGACGTAGCCGCGTGGGCCCCTAGACGCGGAAAGTGCTGCTGAGCCACCTCTCTGCCAGATCATTGAAGTCTTGCAGCAGGTGATGTGCAACCGCTCATTGGCACGATAAGGAGAACGCAGATTAGCAGCAACGGCAGTGCATACTTGAGCGGCGTTTTGATGTACCGCCTCATCCTCCTAGTTATTGGATTCACGATTCATGCCTCTTATAAGTAAAAACAAATACGTGAGACGGGGTCAATGAAGCTTAACAATTGCTATTTGTGGTCTAGCGGATAACGCTCGGCTCAGCGCTTGCTGGCTTGTCAGTTTCAAACCGCAGCCTTTATCTATCTTCTGCTATTTTCTTGGGCGTCAACGAATGTAAGAGGCAATAATGCGCGTATACAAAATCCTCTCATTTTCTGTAGTAATTCTTCTGATTTCAGTCGTATTCGCAGGCGCTGTAACCGTACCTGCAGCAGCGCAGTACGACACGATGCAGTTCCGGTATAACGCTGCGCACACCGGCGATTACAGCTCAGTCGCAGGCATCGTTCCGTCGAATGGAAAACTGAAGTGGAACTTCACGACGGGAAGCTATGCGGCCTCCTCCCCCGCCGTTGCAAATGGGGTGGTCTATGCTGGGAGTGACGACTTTAACGTCTACGCCCTGTACGCCAACAACGGGACGAAGCTCTGGAACTACACGACTCGGAACACTGTGGATTCATCGCCAGCCGTTGCAAACGGCGTCGTCTACGTGGGCAGCGATGACGGTAACCTCTACGCCCTGCACGCCAACAACGGGACGAAGCTCTGGAACTACACGACAGGAGGCCCCGTGGCCTCCTCCCCCGCCGTCGCGAACGGGGTAGTTTACTGCGCGAGCGCTGGTAACGTGTACGCCCTAAACGCCTCCAACGGGACCCCGCTGTGGAGTCAGCAGCCTCCCGGCGGTCCTGCCGCGTCCGCGTCGCCCGCTGTAGCTAACGGTAGCGTCTACATCGGGACTGAAGACAGCAACCTTTATGCGCTCAGCGCCGCCAATGGTGACCCGCTGTGGAACGTCACATTGGGAGGGCTTCCTGAGGGCTCAGCCGCCGTCGCCAACGGCACTGTCTACATAGGGGCCGATGATGGCAACGTCTCCGCCTTTAACGCCGCAAACGGGACTTCGTTATGGAACTACACGACCCTCTGGAACTCCACGTCGGGAAACGCCGTGGCCTCCTCCCCTGCCGTCGCCAATGGGGTGGTGTATGTGGGAAGCTTTGACAACGACGTTTACGCCCTTTACGCGAATAACGGCACCCAGCTCTGGAACTACACGACGGGAGGCGGCGTGCTTTCCTCGCCCGCCTTCGCGAACGGGGTGGTCTACATCGGGAGCTTTGATGACAAACTCTACGCCATTAACGCTACTACAGGCACCCAGCTCTGGAACTACACGACGGGAGGCGAGATTGAGACTTCCCCCGCCGTTTCTAATGGCATCGTTTACTTCGGGAGCGATTATCCAGACTGTAACGTCTATGCAATCGGCAACACGACCATAATCACACCCACCTCGTCACCTGCCGTGACCGCACAGAACCCAAACAGCCTCGACCTCTTTGTGCGCGGCAGCGACAACGCCCTCTGGTATAAGTACTGGACGGGCACGACCTGGACGAACGCGACTTCCCTCGGCGGAAATCTGTCGTCAGCACCCGCTGCGACGTCAACGGCAAATGGTGTGATGGACGTCTTCGTACAGGGCAGCGACAATGGCCTCTGGTATAAGACTACCACAAACAATGGGACGACGTGGAGCGATTGGAACTCCCTCGGCGGGAGTCTGACCTCGTCACCCGCTGCGACGTCACTAGGTACTGGTCAGGTAGACGTCTTTGCACAAGGTACGACCGGCGCCGTCTATGAGAAGACTACCACGAATAATGGGGCCTCTTGGAGCGGCTGGAAATCCCTCGGTGGGACTCTCGCAGCTGGTTCGTCACCCGCTGCGACGTCACCGGGAAGCGGTAATGTAGATGTCTTTGTGCTCGGCACCGACAACGCCCTCTGGTGGAGGACTACCACGAGCGGCTGGAAATCCCTCGGTGGGACTCTCGCAGCTGGTTCGTCACCCGCTGCGACGTCACTAGGTAATGGTCAGGTAGATGTCTTTGTGCTCGGCACCGACAACGGCTTCTGGTGGCAGACGACCACGAATAGTGGAGCATCGTGGAGCGGCTGGATGTCCGTCGGCGGCATATAACGTCGTCACCACGGCTCTTGAGCAGACACAAACCGGGCGGCGTATGAACCGTCCTCTCTCTTTTTCTTGCCTTCACTTTCAGCACTCTTGTCGCGGAATTATTACCTGTCGGGCAGACACTCCTTTGTGCAAGCAATCCACCCCAGACTGATACAGGCCAGATTAAGCAGCCCCTCTACAACCTCTTTGCTGCCTACCTTCACACAGTGCCACTAGAAAAGCTTATAGAGAGCGTCGAACAGGCGCGGCGAGATGCGCAGCTCAGGTATGTGGTAATATACGCGGCCGCCTGCAACTATTGCCTCGCAAGGGCCGAACGGCTCGAAGGGTCGTATTTACGAACGTCTGCGCTCGAGCTAAAAGAACAACTTGCCCAGACCCTCGCTGCGATTGTCACATCTATTCTGACGTAGCCGCGTGGGCCCCTAGACGCGGAAAGTGCTGCTGAGCCACCTCTCTGCCAGATCATTGAAGTCTTGCAGCAGGTGATGTGCACGCACGACACAAAAAAGCGTGCGATTTCTGTGCTTGAAATTTACAACGAGGAGACTTCCGAAGGGCGATCATCAGACTGACGAGATTCGCCGCGTAAAATGCAAAGGTATAAAGTGATACAGCAAGCTTCCCATAACAACAACCAGCGACGGTTGGGCGAGTACTAATGCGCATCGAGAATCGTTCTCTCATCGGGATCCTCCTTTTTGTAGGTGCCGCGCAGTACATTCTCCTGGTAAACATCGCCGAAGCGCTGTATCCCGGGTATAGCGTGGCGACCAACGCCATGAGCGATTTGGGTGTGGGACAAACGGCGGTTTTGTTCAACTCGTCAACCGTGGTGTTCGGAACATTCATACTCATCGGTTTACTGCTCGGACGGCGTGCCATCGGCACGGGCCTTACCATCACCCTTGCGGTCTACGGCGCCTGCGTTGTGGGGGTGGGTGTATTCCCTGAAACCACCGGCGCACTCCACGGCGGCATCGCGCTCGGTATGTTTGTCTTCGGCGCGGTGTCCGCGATCATCTCGTTTAGGGTGCTGTGCCCGCCGCTCTCGTACGCCTCAGTGGGCCTCGGAATCATCGCGCTCGTTGCCCTTGTCCTAGCCTTGACGCATAACTATATGGGAATAGGTAAAGGCGGGATGGAGCGCATGATCGTCTACCCGCTCTTCTTGTGGGTGCTCGGCTTCGGAGGAGCTCTCATCGGCTCCAAGCAAGAGCCTACGTAGTTCACCGTGTCGGACTGCGCGCCCGTAACCATTCAGCAACTACGTCGGGTTCACTCAAGGATGGACTCTCGTGTGGGATAGTCATACACGTTCAAAGTGTCTTCCACCCTTGGCCGACCGCACGGAGTGGCGGCGTGGGACTTCGCTCTTGCATACGTTTCACGTATAAAAAAGTGCAGCCGTAAAAGAGCGGTAGGCCCGTGTGCGGAATCTTTTTGCCTCGTAATGCAGCGATCATAGCAGTGAACGCCGGCAGATATGTGTTGAATGAAACCCGATATCCCGAACAATTCTTCCATTTCAGGAGAAAGAGCGTGCATCGGTTGCTCTCTCCTGTCTGGTTTCTTTTGGGCTGAGAACTATCGCCTTGCCTAACAGGCCTGCTGTCCCCATCAACTATTTTTTTAAAAGAATTATTATACAAACACAGAAAGGCAAAAAAGAATGGACATTTTCCGTGGCTGATAATGGTATAAGGATTAACCCTAAGCATCAAGAACAAATCTTCGAAGTATCAGGGTACACACTCGAGAAGAATACCCTGGAACGGGCCCAGGACTGCAATATGTCAAAAAATCATGGAAAGGCATCAAGGATAAAACAAAAGAAATTTCATACGTACTTTCAAAATAAACCTATAGGCAGAACCTGATTTTCAATAAATAACATCAAATGTAAGTAATTGAGACAAAAATGCTTAAAATTGAAAAGTGGGGGAATGGTGTTAATGTCGAATGAAGATACGCTCAAGAGCTGGAATGATGAGCCGGTAAAACAATCCATCCTCGATTTTCTAAAATCGTCCACACAAGAAGGTCCGGACTATGTTAAACCTGCAGATCGTATCGCAACGTTCGACAACGATGGGACACTGTGGGTAGAGAAGCCGGTGCCGGTCCAGCTTGATTTCGTGTTCAGAGCTTTTGCTAGAACAGCTCAGAATGATCCCTCTTTGGTGAGTAAGCAGCCTTACAAAGCTATTCTCGAGCGAGACAAGACCTTTTGGAAAAAGGCAGTCGAACAAGACCCAGAGACTACTATGGCTCTTGAAGATGCTTTTGCACGGCAGTGGCGCGGACAAACTCCAGATGCGTATGAAGCTGAAGTGAACAAGTTCTTTGCTACCGTAAAACAGGAGAAATTCGCTGCGAATTTCACCCAACTGGTGTACAAGCCTATATTAGAGCTTTTTGACTTGTTGAAGAAGTGCGAATACCGGGTGTTTGTGTGCTCTGGTGGTGGTCGTGATTTCATGCGTATAATCTCTGAGGATACATGGGGAATCTTTAAGGAGAACGTAATAGGCACCGCTTCCGAGTATGAATACGATAACGGCACGTTAAAGAGCGTTGAAAAAGTTCTTGGAGGAATTGCTCTAGGACCCGGAAAAGTCGAGCATATATTCGCCCGAACGGGACGCTTGCCTGTTTTTGCAGTGGGTAATGGTGACGTCGATATAGAAATGCTGGAATCTGCCAGATTCAGATTATTGGTACACCACGACGATGATGAACGTGAATATGCGTATGAAAATGGAGCAGAAAAAATACTCGCCATTGCCAAGGAAAAGAAATACGCCATTGCAAGTATGAAAAACGACTGGAAGCAGATTTTTAGGTGAAAGACAAACCCGAATTACCCGCTATCGATACAATCGCAACGAGCGACGGAAAAATTCGCAGCCGTATTGCCGAGGACGACAAAAGCGTCTACTATGCCGATGAAGATGGTTTCACACGGAAGGTCAGATCAGCAACAAAGATCAGATCAACGTCATCTATCGTCATTCAAGTTCCTCCGCTATTGTCGTAGCCGGTTGGGGGTGACAATGGCAGCTAAACCGTTCGTTTATCAAATGATACATGAGGCAGTTCTAGAGCTTGGTAGCAGGGCTACGAATACCCAAATTAAGAACTACATAAAGAACAAGTAGGCCCCCACAAGGAAAAAAAGAACAGTGCCCTGGTTGCAGAAGCGAGCTAGCGCCAGACGGCGAATGATCAATAGTTAAACAATTACGCGCGTATGACTTTATGACTTTAAGCCGAATTATGGCATTGCGCACTTTAAATTGAGGCCCTAGACATGACCGCACTAACGATTACCGCCTCAAACCGGAATCCGGTCGTAGACTCCTCCGCGACTTTCACTGTCACCCTAATGGAGGGAACAACCGGGCTGTCAAAGCCGGTCAGAATCTGGCATTTCTTGCCTAACAGAGAGCTACACGAGAACGGGACGCACAATACTGGGGTAGACGGGATCTACACGTTCACTCATAAATATGCTTCCGCAGGCCAACGCGTCTACTATGCGGAGTTTGCCGGCGACGGGACTCATTTGCGCTCAAAAGGCACTGTAACTGTGAATGTGCGCTCAAAATAAAGAAACAGTCGCCAACTGATGTGTAACAACGGTGGGGGTTCTATTATCACCGGCTTGATGGATCGTATTTGCGAACGTTTGCGCTTGAGTTGAAAGAACAGATTGCTCAGACGCTGACTACGTTTGTCACATCGATTTGGTAGGGCCGCGAGCGCACCTCGATGCAGAGCCACTTCTCCGGCAGATCATTGAAGTCTTACAGCAGGTGATGTGCACGCACGACACAAAAAAGCGTGCGATTTCTGTGCTGGAAATCTACAAGGGGGAGAGTTAGCCAAAGGGCGATCACCAGACTGAGATTCGCCGCATAAAATGCGAAGGTATATCGTGATGGAGTAAGCTCCCCCTAACAATAACCAGCGACAGTTGGGCGAGTAATAATGCGAATCGAAAATCGTTCTCTCCTCGGGATTCTCCTTTTTGTAGGTGCGGCGCAGGTCATTCTCATCGTAAACATCGCTGAAGCGCTGTATCCCGGGTATAGCGTGGCGACCAACGTCATAAG